>ASRM01000084.1_pt1 | contig 17485 bp, 14 predicted proteins | sample 693238 | NCBI WGS metagenome assembly ASRM01 (sample SAMN02169242, study PRJNA158439) | bioreactor metagenome | isolation source: day 74 sample from continuous culture bioreactor inoculated with sediment... | place: Germany: Bremen
GAGCACTCATTTCTCCCGCTCAATATTAGAGCAAGTTCAGCTCGCATTTCAGGCAGTTCCCTTTTAAATGAGCATTAGATTTCACGTGTCTTTAGTAAAAACGACCTTTTAATGAGTTCCATTAGTCTCTTGTTTGCTCTTATCCTTTAAGCGTGTGTCCATTTAAAAAAGCATTTAAAAAAGCACAACTGTAACAATTAGGTTAACATTGTTTGCTGCACGTTTTAGCTATGGAGAGGTAAATGTCCAGTTCTTTCAACGAATGTATTGTCCCTATGTACCCCACAATTAAAGCGCTAAATGTTAATGCTCTTGCTGCTGGTGAGCATAAATTCTGGTTCGCAGTGGCTACCGATGCCATTGGTCACCCACAAACCCTAGCTGTTAGAGTATTCAAAGGTAAAAAGCCGGGGAAACGGATAATGATTACTGCTGGCGTTCATGGTGATGAGCAAAACGGCATTTTAACCGCACAACAGTTAGCAAGAGCTTTGGTCGATATAGAGATCGCTGGTACCGTGACCATAGTACCAACGGTAAACTTGTCTGGTATCGCTCGTCATAGCCGAGACTTCCACTCTGCCGCTCCAGATAGCTCATCTGCCAATTTAAATCGCGTATTTCCCGGTAGCCCAACTGGAGATGATGCTAGCCGTTATGCTAATAGTCTGTGGGAGAACCTACTTAAACCCAATGCGGATTTGGCTATCGATCTCCACTCTCAAACAAGTGGCTCAGCCTATCCACTTTATGCCTTTGCTGACTATAGACTTGAAGATTCGATTCGCATGGCGAGGCTTATTAATCCTGATGTAATTCTTAATGATCCCGGCGATCCGGGCATACTGGAAACAGTCTACAATCGAGCTGATATCCCATCTATTACCATTGAAGTGGGTATTGGACGCTATACCGATCTGGAGATGATTAATCGAGCAACCAAGGGGCTATTAAATGTTCTTAAATCGTATGACATGATAGCCGGAACCGTTGAACCCAATGAAACGTTATGTGTTGAGGGCAAAGAGGTTATCAGTGTACGAGCGAAACAAGGTGGTTTCGTTATTTGTCATGTTGAACTAATGGTTGCTGTTGTCGAAGGTCAGGTCTTAGCCACACAATACAATAGCTTTGGTGATGAAGTTGAAACCTATTCTGCGCCTATCAATGGTACGGTTATAAGTCACAATGTAGAGTCAGTCCGGGCCCCAGGTTCGTTGGTGGTAAGATTGATACGCTAGGCAGGCGTATTATCTTAAGACTAAGGCACTTTAAGAAAGACTTTGAGGACAGGCACTTTAAGAAATACGATTTGTCTCCTCCAAGTGTGTGTCCCCTAAAAAAATACTAAAAAAATACGACTAGATATACTTCCTATTGTGGGTATTATCGACGTCAGAAAATAAACTCAAGAGCTATTTGTCGAGCTTGCTTGCTAATACTTTGATAAAACAGAATTAAAAGAGATTACATTGGAATTATTAAATATCGATTGTTTAGGTAAGCCGCTTCGTCTTGAAGGTTCTATGGCTGGTTGGCAGCAACTTTTTTGGGATAATAACTTAGTCTCCGTTATCCCAGCATCCACCGAATACCAAGGTATTATTGAACATCAATTTGAACTAAAAGCACAAACGTCAGAAAGTGCAACAGAAACAGCGCCAGTTCAAACCATAACAGTACGCTTAATCACCGATTTAACTTGGCAGCCATTTTCTGTAAATTATCAACTATTTGTTAACAATGAACCATTAATCCAAGGCAACCGCGATAGTAAAGACATCGAGCGACAAACTCCCGTTACTCCTATAGAAAAACAAAATAAAATTAGTGTAATTGGACTCGCCTCATTAGGTTTCAAACTGCTTAAAAGCGCCAAGGTAATTAAAGTAGTGCTAGTGGGTGCTAGTATGGCTGCATATTCCTGGCTGTTTTCAGTACAATTTGCCTTAGCACTTATTGCCTGTTTGATGTTTCATGAATATGGACACATTCGCGCCATGAAATACTTTGGCATGAAAACCAAAGGCATTTACCTTATTCCCTTTATGGGAGGGCTTGCCTTAAGTGATGAACGCATTAACACCCGCTGGCAAGATGTAGTTATATCTATCATGGGACCATCCTTTGGCCTGTTAATGTCGTTACTCTCTATTATTGCTTACTGGGTAACTGGTTCAGATTTTTTTGCCGGTTTAGCGGCCTTTAATGCACTGTTTAATCTATTTAATTTACTTCCTATTTTGCCGCTTGATGGTGGTCACATATTAAAAAGCATCAGCTTCTCAATGAACTCAATAGTTGGATTATCTCTATGTATTACTGGTGCTGCTTTTGGCATTTACCTTAGTTACACCTTAGATTTAACCCTGCTTGGATTTATGCTGCTAATAGGTAGTATCGACATTATCTTAGAGTGGAAAGCTCGTCACAATAGTCACCTTTTACCACTTGATAGATCTGGCCAAATTTTTTCAGCCTGTTGGTATTTTGTCACCGTTGTCTGTCTAATTGGTATTATTTGGTATTTAGCTGGCACTGGTAATGACATGCTTGGACTACCACTCAAGATCCTTCAAAGCTAAGCCATTGTTTGTAAATACATTAGTCAGATAAAATTAATGACTTAGCTTGAGTAGCTCTTGCTGCTTTTGGTCACGATATTCAATCATGACTTCACTATAGGGTTGATAATCCGTAATTAACTTCTGCAATGTCCCTTGCTCTTTTAACTGTTGATAGCTGTTCTTTAAAGCTTCAACCACCTTTGGTGAGGTCATTATACTGGTAACCAACCAGAGGTCTTTTGATAAATCATCGATACGAATAACAGGCAGAAATTCGTTGGGATTGAAGCCATATTGTTCAATTCGATAGAAATAACTCGATGAGACTAATGGAGCAAAATCTATACGCTTGGCACGCAATAACTTAATCGCTCGTCTGCCGTATGTCACCGTCTTCAGGTTTAACCCTTTATCACTGACGTACTCTTCAAACGAGCTTCCTGCCTGACAACCAATTTTGTAGTCTTTTAATTCCTCAAGATGAGCAGGGGTGTTTTTGGGACCGCTTACATGTTTATAGAGCATGACTTCATAAGGAGAAACTTTACCTATCCAGTGATATTGTTCTTCTCTGGCGGGTGTTCTTGAGATAGAAAAAAAGAGGGAATTGGCTCTATTCTTACTCATTCTCATGGCTCGTTTCCAGGGGACGAAATGCACAGCGTCAATTGCCATAGGCACTTCTTTATTAGCATCATCAACTAGTTTTTTGACAAAATCCACCACATAGCCCTTCGGATTCCCATCTACCTGCACATGAAGAGGGGGAAACTCTTCTGTAATTAATTCTATTTTGACAGGTTCTGCATAACTTAATGAAGAAAACAAAACAATAAGAATACAATACTTAACTTTTTTCAACGCCATATTACTCAAGTTAAGTATTAACTGTTCTATCATAAGTGACTAATCCAATATAATTCGCTGCTTTAAAATAGGCAGGCTTAACTACTTTAGTATTTACTAATTTCCTTATTTTAAATTATTTTATCCTTGTTTGGCAAAGGTTAAGATTCAAACAATACATTTAGACTTAATGTATTTCCTATCAATGGATAACGTGTCATTTAGCCCATGTGTTTGAGTTCATTGCGCTCAGATTTACTTTAATCGGCATTTGACCTTTCAGACAAGGCTACTTAGTATCATTAGACTAATTAGTCTAATGATAGAGGTGGCACTTCCCATGAGTTCAATATTAAACATAGCTATCGAGAATCAAGATGTACTGCCTCTTTCTCAGATCTTAAATAAACAGCGTAGTGGTTTCCTTACTCAGCCTGCTCCTTCTTATAAAACGAGAATTGAACATCTAACAAAATTGAAAGCCGCTTTATTTTCCTATCAAGACGAACTAGTTCACGCATTAAATAATGACTATGGTAACCGTTCCAGTGATGACAGCATCATCTCGGAAATCTTGCCTTGCATCAATAACATCAACTACAGTATTAAACACTTAAAAAAATGGATGAAGCCAAGCCGTCGTCACGCCGGATTACTGCTTGCACCAGCGAAAGTAACTGTACATTATCAGCCCCTGGGTGTTGTTGGCATCATTGCGCCGTGGAATTTCCCGGTCATGCTCTCTATTGGGCCATTAATCACGGCATTAGCAGCGGGCAATCGAGCCATGATTAAACTGTCTGAATTCACACCCGAAACCAATTCTGTAATCAATACCATGCTCAGCAGTATTTTTGATGCTAGTTATGTCACTTGTATCGAAGGTGAAGCGGATGTGGCCGCCGAATTCTCAGCGCTGCCTTTTGACCACTTACTTTTCACTGGCTCAACAACCGTTGGTCGTCATGTTATGCACAGCGCAGCTAATAACCTAACTCCGGTTACTCTAGAGTTAGGCGGTAAATCTCCCGTCATCATAGATAATGATATTGACATGGACACAGCCGTTGGACGCATGATTTTTGGTAAATGCCTAAACGCTGGTCAAATTTGTGTCGCACCTGATTACGTATTGGTGCCGAGAACAAGAATAGACTCATTTATTCAATCCTATAAACGCGCTTTCACTCGCATGTATAGCAAGGTTAGCAACAACAAAGATTACAGTAGCATTATTAATCAACGTCAGTTCGATCGTATTACTCAGGTTCTTGAAGATGCCAAAGCCAAAGGTGCGACAGTTATAAGTGCTAACGATGAAGCAATCGATATTGAAGGGCGCAAAATTCCCACTCAAATCATTACTGATACCTCTGATGATATGTTATTGCTGCACGATGAGATATTTGGACCACTTTTACCCGTAATAGCTTACGACTTATTCGAAGATGCAATTAGCCACATTAATCAACGGCCTCGCCCATTAGCTTTATATTTAATGAGTTTTGATAAAGATATTCAGAAATATGTATTGAATAATACCCATTCTGGTGGTGTATGCATTAATGAAACTGTTTTTCATGTTGCCGCTGATGACGCGCCATTTGGGGGAATAGGCCCTTCGGGAATGGGGCACTACCACGGTAAAGAGGGGTTTTTAACCTTTAGTCACTCTAAAACTGTGCTAAGTCGGGGCAAGCTGAATACAGGAAAATTAATTCATCCTCCCTATGGTGGCTGGATACAGAAACAACTAATAAGGATCTTTCTTCGTTAATTTACTTACCCTTGTCGGATATGTTGCTCACTATCTGATTAAATAGAATTGAATGGATATGAGCAATTAGCCGAACCAAGTAAGTGTTAATACAACAACTATTGTCGACGTAACAACGTTTTTCGCTACTACTGAAGCTAGTTCGTTTAATACAATGCCAGTTTTTGCCACTAGCTCTTTGCCTACCACGAAAGTTTTATTTCCTGCCGGGATGTCAAATTGTGCCATTAAAGATGAACTCATAAGATTTTCTCTTCTTTTTTCTGTTGGGTTGATACAAATAGTGCTACAAAGCGTGACGTTCGTCAACACAATCTCGTAATTAAATTACGAAAAAGTATGTTAATTACAGAATTAATATCGAATTAGGCAATACTTTCATTAGCTAAGTAACTTATTGATCGCGTATCAATAGTTACTTTCCGTTTAATCTGTGTATCAAATTCCCTGCCGGACTCTTCCGTTAAATGCATCAACTGTTAAATTGCCTCAGAGGAGATGAGTAGTGGCAAATATATTCATTATCAATAATAACTAAAATAAACAATGATATATAAAGAATATCCGAGTCTTAAAAAGATTATTTTGTATAAAGTAATTTACAGCCCCCCTTAAAGATGTAAAATAGATGCATCTTTAAGAATGACGTCAGGTGTTTGGATGCACATCACTCGATATACCGATTACTCACTACGAGTTTTGATTTACTTAGCAACCAATGATGAACAGCTAAGTACGATCAGTGACATTGCAAAAAGTTACGGTATTTCTAAAAATCATCTGATGAAAATTGTGCAACAGCTTAACCTGCAAGGTTACCTTTTAGCGATTAGAGGCAAAAACGGTGGTATTAGATTAGACCGTCCAGCCAATGAAATTAATATCGGTCGTTTGGTCCGAGATATAGAAAACAAAAGTAAATTGGTCGAGTGCTTTGGTGAAGAAAATCAATGTGTTATCACTCCAAGCTGTCAACTCAAAAGAATTTTTGCAGAAGCCCAAGAGAGCTTTTTCAAGTCTTTAGACGCATACACACTTGAAGATTTGCTTGGTATACATAGAAAAAACCAGTTAAGCGAATTATTGGCAATTAAATCGTCAGAAATAAGTTAACTACAGTAACCTGTTAAATAATGAATAACCGAACAATTGGACTCTCAGCATGATCAAAATTTCAGACCCAAGCAATAATGCAATAACTGATAAATCGTTGCCCTTTTTAGAATTTGCTTTCCGTCCTTTCTTTTTACTAGGCGCTATTTTTAGCATCATTAGTCTGCTGGTTTGGAACGGTGTCTTAGGTGGAAGTATTACTGTTAATTTATACGGTGGTAGCCTTTGGTGGCATATGCATGAAATGTTATTCGGATTTGTCGCCGCTATTATCGTAGGGTTTTTATTAACCGCAGTACAGAACTGGAGTGGCGTACGTGGGTTAAATGGTGGTGCATTACTCGCCTTGGTACTTGTCTGGCTTGGTGCACGAATCGCGTTTTTCTTTCCTGGTCAGTTACCACAGTTTTTAATCGCAGCAATTGATTTGGCCTTTTTACCTTTGGCCGCAGTGGCATTAGCCTACCCAATTATTAAAGTAAAACTGTGGCGCAACCTGATGTTTATTCCTATTTTATTGGTGATGGCATTCAGCAACACCCTCGCCCACTACAGTGTTGCAACCAACGATTTTGCATTAATGAATAGCGCCAGTACATTTATGTCGTTACTCGTCACTTTAGTTATGTGCCTTATGGGAGGACGTGTATTCCCTATGTTTACGGCAAACGGTACACGTACACCACGAGTTAATGCCATACCCGTTTTAGAAAAACTGTCCGTTATTAGTATTTTAGCAGCCGTAATCACTGGCGCTGGTTTTATCGAACTTCCTTCAGTTTTAGTCGCAAGTATTTTCTTTTTTGCCAGTGCTGTACACACAGTACGTGTATTCAGATGGAAAATATGGGTCACTTTTAAAACCCCATTGGTCTGGTCTCTACATATTAGTTACTGGTGTATCGCAATTGGACTATTAATGTATGGATTATCAGAAATCACTACTCTAGTAAGCCACAGTCAGGCAGTTCATACCCTAACCGTTGGTGGTATGGCAACTATGATATTAGCGATGATTTCACGAGTATCACTAGGCCATACCGGGCGAATGATTGTGGTTGGAAACACAATGAGCTTTGCGTTTGCTGCGATAATTCTAGCCTTTATTATCCGTGTATTTGGGATCTACTGGTTCGATAATTACACTCACGTACTAACGTTAGCGGTTGCATTTTGGGCGCTGGGATTTGGCTGTTTTGTCGCGCTTTATTTCCCTATATTGATAAAGCGCAAAGCCAATTAAAATGAACCAAATTACTTAAATTTATAGGTACTAAACACACCTTAAGATGTTTACAAACTTACTTGAAACAAATGGAGAATATTATGAGCTGTTGCGGTCAATGTGGTGGAAGCGAGCCAGAAGACAAAAAGAAAGAAGAAGAACAAAAAGAGACTGAAGAATAACTTTCGCTTTCTTAGTTTCAATCTGCTTTTCCAAAATCCAGTCATGTTCGTGTGACTGGATTTTTAATTTTCGAGTCTAAGATAAAGACATAAGAGCGTATCGAAAAGTCAGATAACCAAATAATGTTGATAATGATTTTATGAGGTGAAATTAAACCGCTTAATTCGAGCCGCTGTCTTTGACCTATGTACACAATTGACAATGAAACTGTAAATAGTCTATTCGTGTTAACTCATTCACTTGATCTATTGATTCTATTCCCATAAATCACCGTTGTTTAACACCGCCTCTATCTCTCAGACCTGATTTTTACTACAATGCGCGGTTTTGTAAAATTGCCAACCCTAGGATCGAATGATGAAAAAAGTCGCATTTCGCTGGATAGATCAATATCTTGTTAACGTTAAAATACAGGAAAATTTTTTAGTCCTATTCTTCGCCCCTCTACTTGCTATCATCATTGTCTCCATGACCCTAATGAATGCGGCCGAAAGCCAGCAAAATCGTTTGTTGCTACAAGAGCGCGAAACCATTGCAGCGTTAATCACAAAGTCTGATTTAAGCAGAGAGGAAGTTAAACTTGTTCTGCAAAAGAGTAATTTTCAGATAGGTATCCAAAGCGCTAATACTACTCAGGTGCCAAATGCCAACTATAACCTCACTACCACAGAGCAACCGAGTTTAATTTCAGAGATAACCGGCACTCAAGCGGCTATTGTCATCACCGCTTGTGTATTTATAATTCTTTGCCTCTACTACATTATGACCTTCATGGGTGGCGCTATGTTTGACGTTTATATGGCATTAAAACGTTTAGCCGATGGCGATCTGGCGTCTCGTATTAATTATGCTCCGGCGAGGAATGAATTTAACTTGTTGGCTCAAACCATCGATCAAGTATCTGAACGTGAACATAGATTGGTCAAGGCAACTCAAGAAGCAATCGCGCTTATTCAAAGTATCAGCACTGAATTACAGCAACGCAGTAATGACAACGAACAGTTAGCTAACCAGCAGCAAGATAGTATGGATTCTCTGTTGAGTGCTACCCAGCAAATGGTCCATTCTATCCGTGAGGTTGCCAGCCACGCACAAGATACGTCAGGTCAAACCCATGAAGCGACTCAAGTATCAAATCAGGGCCTTGAGCAGGTAACCAATACGCTAAGTTCTATCAACCAGCTAAGTACGGAGATAAACTCAGCCGCCGAGGCAGTAACGAGCTTGGACAGCAACGCTGTTAAGATCAATGATATGGTAACGACCATAAATGCCATCTCTGAACAAACCAATTTACTTGCACTGAATGCAGCAATTGAAGCCGCTCGTGCGGGTGAGCAGGGTCGTGGTTTTGCAGTCGTAGCGGATGAAGTTAGGACATTGGCAGGCCGAACTCAAAGTGCCACCGTCGAGATTCAGCAGTTGATTGAAGAGCTAAAAAATAATAGCCAGTGCTTACTAAAGATAACCCAGCACACGGTCAGCAATGCGCAAGCCAGTGAAGATATGATGAACTCAGTAATCCTAGACATTCGTCAAATCTCTGAAAAGAATCAATACATTGCAGACCGAAGCACTGAAATTGCAGCGGCAGCAGAAGAACAAGGCGTCGTTTCAGATAATATAGCGACCGATGTTGAACTGGTTCGTAGCCAATCGTTAAAAGTAGCGGATATGGTGACAAAATCTGCCAGCGAAATTCAGCATCTCAACCAACAAACGACGGAGTTGGAAGGCTTGATGAAAGGGTTAACTGTTTAATATTTATTTAATGAGCCCAGAAAAAGTATTTTGCAACTCATAGGTCCTTAGTATTAAAAGATTACGTGCAACCAAACAGCAGTTACACGTAATCATTTTCTAACCTAGTTCATGACTTAGTTACTTACTAAGCATTTTTAGGTGGCGTAAATGCCGTCAGTTCAAGAACAGGCCCTGTGTACTTCTCGATCTTAACCAGAGCCGAGTTACCCGCACAACCATTAGCTAAACGTGATGATGGAATATCACTGGTTAGTACGTTTGTACCTCCGTTCTTACACAGCCCGGTCTTAGGGTCTAGATCTGGCCATGCACCTTCATGAATACATACCGAACCTTGCTTAATTCCATCCGTCACTAATGCACCAACAAGAACCTGACCACGGTCATTGAATGCACGTACAAGATCACCCGATTTAATTCCGTGAGCTTTCGCATCTTCAATGTTAATAGTGATAGGTTCACGGTTAGCAATTGCATACTCTTCACGAAGTTTAGCGTAGTTAAACTGGCTATGCAGACGATGTGCTGCATGCGCGCACATTAACTGTAGTTCGCCTTTTTTAGCACTTCCAGTCCACTCTGTTGGCTCAAGCCAAGTAGGGTGTGCCGGGCAATCTTCCAGCTTATAACCTTCAATTGTTTTAGAGAAAATCTCAATTTTTCCACTTGGCGTTCCTAGTGGATTCATAATTGGATCTTTACGGAATGCTTCATGGCGAACAAACTTAGCCGCCTTCTTATTGAATTTCATTTCAATAAGTTCATTGTCATCCCAGAACTTTCCAAATTTCGGCATACGAACACGTGCCGAACGACCGCCTTTTTGCGCTGCATCGTAGAAGCCCTTCAACCAGTCCATTTCAGACTTGCCTTCGGTGAAGACTTCTCGACCACCCGCTTTAATCATTTCAGCCATATCAGCAAAGACATCAAAATCATTTCGCGCTTCAAATTGAGGCTTCACTACTTGCTTCATTGGTATTAAGTGTTGGTTACTATAGTCGCCGGTCATTGTCATGTCATTGCGTTCAAATGACGTCGTGATTGGCAATACGATATCAGCGTGTTTTGCAGCAGCAGTCCAGTATATTTCAGAAATAACAACCAACTCAGGTTTTTGCCATGCTGAGATCAGACGGTTTGTATCTTGGTGATGAGTGAAGTTACCGCCACCAGCCCACCAAATCATCTTAATATCAGGGAAAGTTAGCTCACTACCGTTATGTTGATATTTCTTACCTGGATTTTCCAGCGCTTCGACAATTCTAGCTACAGGGAAACTGTTTAGTGCACCAGACACTGCCCAGTCATTACCCGCAGAGGAACCACCGCCGATAGAGGAAGAAATTGCCGGTAATACACCTGCATCACGCGTAGGGTTACCGCCATTTGAGTAATGATATGAAAGACCAAAGCCACCGCCAGGTAAACCAATTTGACCTAACATCGACGCGAGTGTAGCTAACATCCAGTGACGTTGCTCACCAAATTGTTGACGCTGAACACCCCAACCACTCATCAACATGGTTCTGTTTTTGCTAAAGATATCAGCAAGAATCTCAATTTGTTTTGCAGGAACGCCAGTAATCTTCTCTGCCCAAGCCGGTGTTTTCTCAACACCATCTTCTTTACCAAGAAGATAAGCTTCAAACTTATCGTAACCTGTTGTGTATTTGCCTAAGAAATCAGTGTCATGCTTATTATTTGCCACCAATGAATGGGCAACACCCATCATTAATGCAACATCTGTCATTGGGTTTGGAGCAATCCATTGTGCATTATCACCAAAAAATTCAATAGTCTCTGAACGCATTGGATCAATAGCGATGATGGTTTTGCCTGATTTTTTAAGCTGATGAAAAAACTCTATACCTGTTTCATCAGTCGATGACCAGGCAATCTTTAGTGTGTTCAGCGGGTTCATACCCCAAAGTACAACTACATCACTATTTTCAAGAATCATTGGGTGAGTGGTTTGCTGTTCGTAAACTTCAATCGAACCCATGACGTGCGGCATGATTACCTGAGAAGCACCAGTTGAGTAGTCACCTAAATGCCCTGAATAACCACCAGCCATACTCATATAACGTTGCAAAAGTGTCTGCGCTTTATGTAAAACGCCACTTGAACGCCAGCCATAAGAGCCAGCAAATATAGAATCATTGCCATTGTCTGTACGGATTCGCAAATGCTGCTCATGAATGAGCTTGTAGGCTTCATCCCAGGTAACACGAACATAATCGTCGTCGCCACGCTTCCCCTTTGGCGCAAGAGGGTTGTCCAGGTACCCTTTACGAACCATTGGGTACTTTATCCGCGCCTGAGTATGAACCTGATCAGGTCCTGTTGTTTGTAAGCTGTTTGGTACTGTTTTAGCCAGTGCACCTTTCGTCGAAATTAGTTTTCCATCTTTTACTTCAGCAATCATCGCTCCCATGCGACCAGCAGTTAATATGCCTGAGCCTTTCTTTTTGGCTAATGCTGGCATAGGAACAACACTTGTGACAACTAGTGCACCTGTAGCAATACCGGTTCCCTTAAGGAATCCTCGACGGGTAATATTATTCATAGTTTGTTTCCTTCGTTAATGGCCAGCCACATCTTTAGCGTGGTTCTGGAAGAATTTTGTTAATATTTCGAGATTGAGTTCAGTAATGTCGGTTCTTTCACCCATGCCTTTAGCCACCGGCCCCCAGGCATTTACAGTAAAGTGATTAGCCGCAATCGTTGAATGGCATGTTGCGCAATATACGTTGTCCAATTCTTCGGCGTAGGACCAAAGAGGCTCTAATGAGTCAAGAACAGGAGAGTCAATCGTGGCTTTCAGTTCAGCACTGCGCCAGAAATTGCCATAGTCATCTTCCTCATAGTCTCCGGTAACCAATGCGGCTTGGCCCGGTTCAGTTAATATTGCAATGATGGCTCGTTGACCTTTACCCATATACAACACTTTCTCGGCTCCTTTCATCTGAAAGCCAGATAAGCTCACTAGACGGTTACCGTTTTCGCTGGATATGACAGACAATTCAACGGTTGGATTAATTGAACCCAACTCCCCCATTGAAATGGTATCGATAGGATAAACTTTCTGACTCTCAGCTTTGGTCTCTTTTGTCAGCTCAATCAAACGATTATATGCTTCACTATCCAGTTCCGCTTCTGGGGCAAAATGAGCGACACCTTTATGACAGTCGATACAAGTTTGATTATTTTCTCGACCAAACTCATGCATTTTGGCAGAATTTTCAGATTGCTCGTAGGTATCCATAGCATCAAAGCTATGGCAAGAACGGCAGGTTGCAGAGTCATTTTCCCGCATCTGAGCCCAGACAGTTTCAGCCATGGCCATGCGATGATCTTCATACTTTTCTTCGCTATCAATCTTTCCTGTCACGAATTCATGATAGATATCTTTAGATGCTCTGATCTTAGTAATGACATAATCAATAGGATCAGTCGGAATATGGCAATCTGCGCACTCAGCACGTATCCCTTTAGCGTTGCTAAAGTGTTTCGAGCCCTGATATTCCTCGTACGGTAACTCCATAGTGTGGCATGAAATACAGAACTCAGTACTCGAAGTAAAGTGCATGACGGCCGCACTACCACCTAAAGTCAACCAGCCAATCAACATCCCTAAAATGGCGATAAACAGTACAAAATATTTTTTAATTGACATTTTTGTTGGATACCCACAAAAAATAAACACGTAAATACACTACTCCATTACAGGTAATCCAAAAGTGTTATAGATCAAAATAATAAATGACACTTTTATTACAAAAGATTTTTTTGCGATCTAACATTAAAAAGTTTCACTTTGAAACAAGATATAAGAAGCAAAATAAACAGAAGATCAATACAAAATACCAAATAATAAGAAATATTAATTTTAAATAAATAATATTAAAACTTATTAAAGAATATTAATAGAATGGACGGTCTGTTTTTTGATGCTTATTCAGTAGGATATCCTCATTTTTCTATTTCTAACAAACTAATATTCTGTATCTATGATATGAATGGTAAACTCTGCCCTATGAAACAAATTACCAAAGTTAATATAATGACAAAATCAATTTAGAATATGAATACTAGAATAGAAAAAAGTACAATTAAGTTATAATACTCGCCCCACTCCAGCTTTATTTACAATAAAAATTCCATTCGAACAAAAAGAGACAGGAACTGACACGCATCAGTTATATGCCCAAGTAACTTCAAAGTATAAGACTCAGATCATTATACCCAACTGAGCTCATACGGCAGACTCAGAGCTTCATTAACGAGTTCAGTTCAAGAAAGATAACTCAAGGAATGGTAAGTCCTTTTCAATTTTGTCTATTAGATTAGGTTGTTATGGGATTTTCTACTAATCACATAGCAAGCAATATGATAGCATCAGTCATTATTCATTCTTTTTATGATGTTTTCGATCTATGCAGCAGGAAGACCAAACTCAAAGAAGGCAATATTTCCGGTTACGTTACCCAAAAAACGAACGCCCAAGGGCGAAGCTATTGGGTCGCGATTTCTGGGTTTGCGAAATATCAGAATATGGAACCCGAATTCTGTTTACCAACTCTCATCCGGTTTCTGCAGGAATTACTATTACTGGTTCAATTCGCTTTCATGATGGTGAAGAGGTAGAAATACAAGGCAAAGTACTTCGTCTGGAAGATAACCTCGAATTGGTTGCCCAACTGAGCAAAGGTCCCGATCTTAAAAGAATGACTCAGGAACAAATCTATATCCGCAAGAAATACCCCGGATACTTTAAAAAAACTAAAAACTACGATTTCATAAAAGACTAATCAATCAGGCATTCATTAAATGGAATGCCTACCCATCAAGTAGAAAACAGAACTCACCAGCCCCAGCCTGCAAGCAATATAAATAATTACTATTGTGCAAGATAAATCCATTTTCCTCGGTCACATCTATAATAAAGGAACTCCTTACGGATATTGTGTCATTAAATCGTCGCAGATTTATCATCAATATCTCATCGTTCTGTCGCGTATCTGACACTTTGGTTTTATAGGATTCCAGTAAGATAAATGTAACCTGAGGTAAATATGCAGCATACAATGAGCCCGTTTCGTCTTCCGAGAAAAACACCTTTTGGTCTTGGTGAGTCCATTGCTGAATGGGCTACCGGGTTAAGCACGTTAGATAAACTCTATGCACAACGGCCAGCAGGCTGTAATACTCAGGAATTCCTACGTTTTACTTTGGAGATTCTCGGTATTGAATATCAGGTAATGCGGGGATCATTAAACGATGTTCCTTCGCAAGGTGCCACCGTTATCGTTGCTAATCATCCACTTGGTGGCGTGGAAGGTGTCATTCTGGCCGAGATGCTTCTTACTATCCGTAGCGATATTCAGATTTTGGCGAATCAGTACCTTAAAACTCTTCCCGAACTGGATGAACTGTTTATTGGGGTTGACGTATTTGAAGGTTCAGGTGCAGTTCGGGCAAATATGAAAGCCCTAAGAGCCGCAAATAAACACCTTGCTAATGGTGGGTTACTGTTAATGTTTCCGGCAGGTGAAGTCTCTCAATTGATTGACAGTAAAAAAGGGAAACTGGAAGACAAAGAATGGAGCCGTTCAGTTAGCGCGTTGATAAGAAAAAACAGAGCCATCACGGTGCCCATGTATATCAACGGACAGAACTCAAAACATTTCTATCTGGCTGGAAAAATTCACCCTTTATTACGAACTCTGATGCTTGGGCGCGAATTATTAAATAAGAAAAGCGAAACCATCTCTATTGCCATCGGCGAAAGTATAAAGTACAAAGAAGTCAATCGACTGGACGATAAGAAACTCGTCAATTATTTAAGACTTAACACCTACCTCCTCAATGGTTCTTCAGTTAATCAAATAAACTCACTAACAAATGAACAAATCACTGAGCCTATTGCTGCTCCGATATCTATTGAAATAATTATTGATGAAATAGACCGTTTATCTTGCTCCGATCAGCTTTTAACCAGCGGAGAGTTTACAGTCTATTGTACAAAATCAGAAAATATCCCGTCTCTGATGCACGAAATTGGTCGCCTTAGAGAGCAAAACTTCCGCCAGGCTGGTGAGGGAACAGGACTAGCGCTTGATCTCGATGATTTCGATGAAACCTATCTTCAGCTATTTGTGTGGGATAACGAAAATAAAAGGTTAGTCGGCGCTTATCGTCTGGGACGGGTCGACATCGTGACAGAAAGGAACGATCTTAAAGGATTGTACTCAACGACTCTGTTTAATTACGACCAACGTTTTTTAGACAAAATGAACTTTGGTAAAGCCATCGAAATGGGTCGTTCGGTCATCGCACAAGACTATCAGCGTAGTATGAGCGCTCTGCTTTTACTTTGGAAAGGCATTGCGACGTATGTTTCTAAAAACCCACAATATACTCACCTTTTCGGCCCCGTCAGTATCAGCAATGAGTACAGTCACGAAGCCAGGCAATTACTTGCAGAAACAATGACGTTACATCATTACGATGTTGAAACCGCTAAGTGCGTGAAGGCCTCGAATCCATTAAAGTCAAAGGCAACCGCATGGAACACTAGTTTACTTACAGCCCTTGGCGATTTGCAATTACTGTCACGGGTCATTGCCCGTATCGATAAAGGGAAAGGTGTGCCTGTATTATTACGTCAGTATTTGGGGCTCAATGGAAAACTGGTATGTTTCAATGTTGACCCTGCCTTTAATGATGCTCTGGATGGACTAATCGTGGTCAACCTACGTAAAGTACCGAAAAAGACACTCGCTCGTTACATGGGCTCTGAACAAGCCGTTAAATATTTAGAAAGTCATGGCGTAAAATAAACAAATTGGGGTCAGACCCCAGCACCGTTAAGATGCTGAAGTCTGACCCTGAGTCCCCTAGTAACTACACAGAATATGTTCTGGCATTAAAGCGTTGTGCACTGCCTGCTTTAGCAGTTGATTAGCTTGTTCTATATCAGGGGCAAAATAGCGATCTTTATCGTAAAAGGAAACCTTCTCTCTTAATATGGCTTTCGCCTGTTCTATCCTTTTTGACGATTTATTTGGAGTACGGAAATCCAACCCCTGTGCCGCTGACAGGTACTCGACGGCCAAAATACCACGGGTATTTTCAGACATGTATTTCAAACGCCTAGCAGCAAATGTGGCCATCGATACATGATCTTCCTGATTTGCTGATGTTGGCAAGCTATCCACAGATGCCGGATGCGCTAAAGTTTTATTTTCACTCGCCAGCGCAGCAGACGTCACCTGAGCAATCATAAAACCAGAGTTCACTCCGCCGTTATCAACCAAAAACGGAGGTAATTTACTTAAGGCACTATCAATAAGCAGGGCCATTCGTCTTTCAGATAGACTACCTATTTCAGCGATCGCCAGTGCCAGGTTATCTGCGGCCATTGCAACAGGTTCTGCATGAAAGTTACCACCAGAAATGATGTCTCCATCATCAGCAAAAACTAACGGATTATCCGATACTGAGTTCTCCATAATACATCCCCGGACTGAACCGAATACGTAGATTCAGCAAGAACTGTACTCGAAAACACAACAGAAAACAACATCATTAGTGATAAAATAATACTTAATGACTTTTTCAAAAAAAACTCCTCCTTTGTATATAGCTATATTTATATCGACTATTATATTATATCACAGTCTTTAAATTATTCTACACTTATCAGAGAAATTTTACTCAAAACATACATCTTAATACACTACTTTTACATCATATCCTTTATTCTTTAAGGCACGTTTTATTTGTGCTACATGAGATTTTCCATTCGTTTCACATGTTACCTCAAGATGTACACGTTTAAATCGATCTACCGTTTTAAATTGATTATGATCTAGCTGGATGATATTGGCACCTACATCCGATAAAATACTTGCAATCATTTGCAATTGTCCCGGTGTATCTGATAATTCCACGGAAAAACAGAAAACTCGACCTCGAACAACAAGACCACGGCTAATTAATTCT
>ASRM01000085.1_pt1 | contig 17066 bp, 17 predicted proteins | sample 693238 | NCBI WGS metagenome assembly ASRM01 (sample SAMN02169242, study PRJNA158439) | bioreactor metagenome | isolation source: day 74 sample from continuous culture bioreactor inoculated with sediment... | place: Germany: Bremen
GTATCTAATTATTTTTTTATTTGCAATGGCTATGTCTATTTTAAGTTTTATATCTATAAATGGAATAAATCAGGTAAATAACGAATTGGTGATCACCTCAACCAAGGTAATGCCTAGAGTTATCTCCGCTCTAAATATTAAAAATGAACTATCTAATTTTCATATTCAAGCAATTTATTCTTATTCTAAAAAGGGAGGCTTTATACTTGAAAAAGAAAAAGACTCATTAAGTGCACTTGTTACTTATTATAAGAGCATGATATTTTTTGATGAAGAGAAACAGCTTTATTTAAAAATGAAGAGTGGATTAAATAATTACTTTAAAAGCAATGAAGAAATAACCAAATCATTATCCTTAAATAAGTTGAATAATGAAGAGCTTGATGTTTTGATTAAAAAAAATAAAGATCACTATTCACGTTTATTATCGAATTTGAATGAAATCGTAATTTTTAATGAAAAAAATAACAATGATAATCTTTCAGGTGGAGTTAAAGCTTATGAAAGAACCATAAATAATCAAATAATAATATCAATTTTATCAATACTATTTATAACAACACTCGCCATTTATATTGTAAATAAATGGATTATTAAGCCTATAGGAGGTGAACCAAATAGTATTGCAAAAATAGTGTCCGAATTCTCTCATGGTGACTTATCTAAAAAGTTTGAAGTGACAGGTAAAGAAACTGGCATTTATGCTTCAGTCATTAAACTGAATGATACATTATCTAATGTAATCAGATTATCTTTCTCTATTTCAGACAGTGTCACTTCTTCCTCTGAAGAATTAACAGTAGTAATGCAAAATACAGCTAAAAATATCCAAAGTGAATTAGCTCAAGTAGAACAAATTTCAACGGCAATTAGTGAATTATCAATAACCTCAAAAGACGTTGCTTCTAATGCAGTTCAAGCAGAAGATGAGACACGAAAAGCAATTGATAATGTCCAACAAGGAAATAAGGCGTTAGAACAGTCAATTTTACTGACTCAAAGCATTAATGAATCAGTTCAAGAAACGGCTTACATGATTGAAGAGCTAAAGAACAGTGCCAGTGATATTAGTGAGGTAACGAATGTGATTAGTTCTATTTCAGAGCAAACTAATTTGTTAGCCTTGAACGCAGCGATTGAAGCAGCTCGTGTTGGTGAGCAAGGGCGTGGTTTTGCTGTGGTTGCGGATGAGGTTCGAAACTTAGCGTCTAAGACTCAAGAATCGACTAAAAATATTCAAAGGATTATATCTAAACTGCAAGCTCAATCAGAAAAAGCGAATGATAATATGGTGGCGAATGTCGCGTCTATCCAAGAGTCTGTCGCATTATCTAATAATGTAAAATCCTCTTTTGATAACATTACTTATTCTATTCAAGCCATTTCAGACATTAACACATTAGTGGCAACGGCTTCACAGGAGCAAGCCTGTGTGACTGAAGAAATTGCTGAAAATACGACGATAACGTTTGATTTAGTGAATGAGAATGTAACAGCGGTGGATCAAACACAGCAAGCAGGACAGGAATTAGCTTTATTGACTGAAAAACAGAATCAAGAGTTGTCTTTCTTTAGGTTGAGTTAATGTTCATCATATTAGATTAACTGGATCTTGAATGGGGTAATTTAACATAATATATAAATTATTCCTCTGTTACCGTGATTAACTCAAAAACATCGACAAGATAGATTATACCTACTTTTTTATTTTAACTTGTTTGGATAAAAAACATAACACTAAAAAAACTTTAAAGGTGTAAAGAAAATAGAGCTAAAGAAGTTGTATACAAATCAGCTTGTTGAAAAAACAAAGAAAGCGCGAGCGGTATATGATTATTTATTTAATATAGCTCCTTATAATAAGTGTCCATTTTGTGGTTTTTCAGGAGTTGAAACATTAGATCACTATTTACCTAAAGCAAATTTCTTTTCCTATCTGTATTGTCTGAAAATTTAGTGCCGTCTTGCAATAACTGTAATAAAGGAAAAAGTAGTAGTATTGCAACTTCGAAAAATAAGCAGTCTTTGCATCCATACTATGACGATGTGAATGCGGAACAATGGTTATTTGCACGCCTAAAAGATGATGAGTTCATAAGGGTCGAATTTTACGTCAAGGTTCCCAATACTTATTCAACTATTATGCAAAAAAGAATTAATTCGCATTTTTAGATTACGATTTATCAGGGCGGTTTTCTGTAGAAGCGGCCTCACGATTAACTACGCTTAGAGGGATATTTACAGAACATGCCCCAGCAATAGATATAATGAATTATGCTAGAGAACAATTGTTTAGTGAAGCCAATAACGAGTTCAAACTTCATAAGAACTCTTGGGAAACAGCTATGTTTCAAGCACTGGCTGCCTCTGATTGGTATTGTCAGGGTGGGTTTCGACATGAAGTTTATGATCCTACAGCTTTTGAAATGAATGGTGTTTTAGAAGCTTTGAAGTAATAAGCTTTGAGTGAACTTGTTCAAAAACAAGGTTAAGTATTGCATTCTACCTTGATTACTTTGGATTAGTTTTGTTTATCCTAACTTAATGAGCTAGGGGAAGTTTCCTAGCTCGTTTCTGTCCAAAAGCGTGATACGAATGATCAATCTATATTGTTTAGTCGACAGCTCTGGTTACTACTTTGATGCGGGATGAAGAAGTAAATGAGCTTGATGAGTATCAATATTCCATTCCTTCACTTCTGCTGTGAAACAGCCATGTTGGTTGATGACATTGACCAAATAAGGCGCGTTCTTTCGCTGAATGAGAATCGACAATGGGGCAACTTGAACAGCTTCATCGAAAGCATGTTCTATATGCTCTTCCAACATGTAAATAATACCAGGCTCGGTGTTAGTACCTTCTTCAAATAATCTCGATTCAATGCCTTCCTCATCATACAAATGAACCAAAAGAGAGTAGATGTTTTCTGCCCCGACCAACTTTGTTTTATTGGCTTTCTCGTCGAGTTCATAAAGCTTTAATTCCAAATGACTCTCTTTTTTTCTACCTGCCTGGATCATCAGCTTGATGTCTTTTTTAATATTGGCCAAAGCTTTGTCATTGAGCTTTGGTTTTAAGTATTTAACCAGAATTTCATTGCGTTTGTCCCTTGGAACAAAACGCGAGCTTTGCGATACCTGAAAAAGTAGATGAAGCAAAGCATAAGAAACGAGGGTATGAAGGTTATGATAATAATCAAAATCTTTCTTTATTTGCATAATGTCGTACGTTTTTTATCTTGCTGAAGTGAGCGAGGATTTACGCGCAAAATCAGTAATGGTCAAGTGTGTTTCGACTTTACAGCCTTGGCGATAGTAGAACGACTACATCCTAGAAATTCTTGGACCTGTGACCAACTTTTACCCTCATTTAGAAGTAGGGTGATGTTTTGTCTCAACTTTACGTCTGGTTTCCGACCTTGATATTTACCTTCAGCTTTGGCTTTAGCTATGCCTTGGGCCTGACGTTTTCTCCGGGTTTCGTAATCATCTCTGGACATTGCCGCCGCAAGGTCAATCATGAACTCTGTAAGTACGTTTGCGATCATCGTATTTTCTGAGTTATTAATAAGAACGCTATGTGTCATCGGTTGATCTACTACAACAATATGGATACCGGCATTAACGAGCTGGCTCTTAAGTACCTTCCATTGTTCGTATGGTAATCGAGAGAGTCTATCCACTTTTTCGATAAGTAGAACATCACCTTTGTGTGAATCCTGGATTAACCTCCCCAATTCGGGTCTATCTATTTTTGTACCCGATTGGTTTTCAATATAGAAACTCGCTATCCGCGCACCTTTTTTATCAACAAATAGTTTTAGCTCTTCTTTGGCTCGATTTGCATCCTGCTCATCTGTTGACGCACGAAGGTAGGCTCTTATGAACATAAATCCCTCAAATGGTTTCAATAGGGTGTAGTTTTCGATGTTAGTTCGCGTAGGGTTGTGAGTCAATAATAAACGAACCAAATTAAGGTATCGAAAGGTCGGTTTCTGTTAGGTATACATATATCGAACCATCAAATTACTATCTTAACCGCATACACTCATTGAGGAGCATAATGGTGAGTGCTTTGGGACAAAAAAAATGCACTCACAATGTAAATGCATTTAAGGCAATATATTCTTCATCTTATAATTATATACAGCGACGTGGTTTAAATTCATAACAACAATACCTATTTTTTTCCCATAAACATATCCGGTTGAAATGAACTTTCGGCACACATCTTCATATGGGATATGCAAGTTATTTATGTACAACTTTTTTTCGGCGCACATAACCTTTCCCTAGCTAAAACACATCCAAAATTGCCCGTAACCGAACTTGATTTTCTTTCCGTAATTAGGGCGATCAGCGAGTATTTGAACCTGCTTGATGAACAGTAAGCCCATATCAATGAGTGCCTGCACTTTGTCAATTAACAAAACAACAATCTCAGTTACAACTGGATAGAGCCATACCCTATCCCCTTAAAATATCCGTTCGGATTGTAATCCTCTGAACTATTGGAAGTCATAGATTCATTCAACAACTTTGGCGCATCAATGGTATTCACACTATCCGAGGCTTGAATGGTATGGTGCTGCAACTTATTCAGAACCACCGTATCAACATTGAAATGCTCTCGAAGCACACCTAAAGCGCAAGTCACTGAGCCCATTGATAGACCTAATTTATTTGCAATATCACGAGCGGTTAAGTGTATTTCACTGGTGATAAGTAATCGCCCGACGATTCTGCGTGAAGACCCTTCTGGAAAGTTACTTTCCAGTGTTTCGATTAATCGCGATGTGTTAGTCATAGCCTCACCACCCGCCGACAAGAATGAAATACATCACGGCTAAAATCGTCCAATAATGATCCGCCAACAACAGAGTAAATACGCGTTCAAAACCTTGGCAAATCATGGGATACCTCCGTTTTCCCCTTTCAACCGTTCAAGTTGCTGTTCTAGGTAAATAATCTGATTATCCACGTATTTGATTCTACTTCGGAATGAATCAAGCTCTACAGGGGACGCGGTACCGCCTCGTTCATGAAAATCCAAGTTCTGTTGCTCCGAACTCCTTTTCGCCTGAAACGCACAAACCTGCTCGGTCAGGGTATCGATTTTCAGTTGCAATGGCGTCACGCTTACCTTGCGCCCTTCTCGAAACACAACGTATTCGTCAAGCCAGCGTTTGTCCTTGAGGTAGGTGGTAGGGTGAAGTTTGTCAAAACCGTATTGACCTAGATTTAATCGCTTCTCGATATCGTCACGAAGTAAACGAGCAAATTCCAATGGGTCTCGATCGAGCTCTCGCCAGAGTTGGTGAAATAATTTTTCAGCTTTGACCGTATTGGTTTGAACTAGTCCTGCTTGCCAGAACGTCAGATAAGCTCTTTCTAAATAATCATTATCGAAATCCTTTTTGTTATATTTTTTATTAGTTAGATCTTCAGTATTTATTAAAAGATCAGTATTTATTAGTGTCGGCTTAGACGTAAACGTATTAGACGTATCCGTCTTAGGCGTATCCGTTCCTATCGTTTCCGGATTAGACGTATCCGTCTTATCCGTATTCGATGGCTGAGATATCTCTTGTGGCTCATCAAATACAAAGTAATCCACATCCGTTCTACCAGATCTTTTTTTAACGACAAAACCAGTCGAAATTAACTCTTTTATTATTGAATAAACCCCATCCCTTCCTGTGGGTTTCGCAGTCCCTACGGTGACCTTTTGAAGATACGCAGCGCTTACAGTCCAGTTATCTGGTTTTGATAATAAGTACGTCAATAAACCCATAGCTTGGAAAGACAATTTGTTGTTTTTGAATACCCTGTTATCCACTGTTGTGAAATTACGCTTTCTAGAAGAACGAATAATGCTCATGCCACCACTCCTTCCCAGATAAAACCACCGCCATCAGAAAGGCTATTGATAATAATTTCATTGGGTAAGAGCATTACAACCTCCCTACGATCAAATCTGTGACGTTGAATGATTTAACTAATGTTAAAATTCTTATCATAATTTGTCCCTTACCCCAGTATTGCTTATACTCATGAGGTTCCTACGTGAATAACTTCTTCTTACAGGACGCAAAGCGCCCTCCCGCTCTAACGGGATGAATAGAGGTTGTGAGTCCAAAACTGGTATGCAAACTTTATTTTGGACGAGTGAGACTGGCCGCGCCCTCGGGGGCGGTTGTTTTTTGTCTCTCAAAATACAGCTATCTAACAATATCTATGTTTTCATCTTTAGTTCTCCAAGTACTAGCAAGGTTTATCTTTATAGCGTGCCTGCTGAACACCTACATATATGACGACTTAAGCCGCCTTAGTTACCTTTAGTTCAGGCCAAATTTCCTCCCAATCGTCGGGCCTCAGATCGATTCTAGTCACTTCCTTATGAGATCTAAGTTCAATTTGCGTGCATAACTTCGGCCCGAACAACCAGTTATCCTTTCTTTTCGACAGAGCCTTGTTTATGTAGTTAACTGTCGTCCCGACACTCAGAGCAAACCGTTCACGATCAGATATACTTAGAGCCATAAAATACGCTTTTAAATCATCCAAAATGGTTACTCCCTTGTATAAATAGGTCGAGGTTCTTTCCCAATGTACACAACCATAAGGTATAACTTTATTATTATCAATGTAGTTATTCCTAGGTATTCCTTCGTGAGCTTGCTAACTTTTTTAGGAAACATTAGAAATTTACGTTTATAATTCAGATAATTATGACCATTTTGATATGAATAGTGTTGATGAATATTTTTGAGATAAGAAGACAAAACTTTTTAAGAATTCGAGATGAAAAGTGTGAAGGTAATGCCACAGAGCTAGCCCGTAAGTTGGGGAAGGCCCAACCATACGTTCATCGATTGCTGATTCCACTAAATAAAGAATCATCTCAAAAGATCTCGGAAAAAACAGCCAAATTAATAACCGATACGTTCAACTTATCTGAGGGTTGGCTGGATGTATCTTACGAACATTCAATGACAAACCATAAGCCATTATTTATCCAAATTAGCAAGTGCATTAAAGACTACGATAGTAATACCTGTTTTTTGGATGAACTACAGCAGCCAATTGAGATAGCACTACCTAATAACTCATTAAATATTGAAGTATTTCAAGTATTAACCGACAAATATTATCCACGAATTAAATACGGTGAATACGTTATTGTTAGTTATGACAACGAACCTTCAATTGGGTCTGACTCGCTAATTCGATTTTCATCAGCACAAGAAAATGATAGTAAAATCTTGTGTACATTTTCAAGGATAGAGAGTATCCGAGGTGAACTAATCGGAACAAATAACCTTACAAATAACAATGCTCCTATAACATATTCACTGTCAGCGGTTGACATAAACACGAGCCAAATAGTCGCTATTGTGGATCCCCTTCTCTTTAAAGCCTGACTTATTCCAAAGTCCATTTAGTTTCTTTCGGATAGTGGCTGTAAAGCCAAAATATTTCCTTTTTATTAGTTTGTAATTAAAACTTACATTTTGGTTAAACAGCGAACATGATAAGGGGAATCGGCGTTCACCATCGCCGACGTACGAACATATTTAAGAGGTATACTCCTTCCTTCTGATACTAGTATTCATCAGAAGGAAAGTTGCAACCAACTAGCACCAAAACAACGCCTTCTAACAAAAATACACATGTCATATACAACACTCCGAGCAAATCTAACCACGTGACATAACGAAATAAATTCGAAATAAAACAGACATCCGTCGCACCTCTATAACAAGAGGAAATTACCCTTTAAATTAAAATACCTAAATAAGTATTGACAAAAGGTATTATTAGTAATTACCCTAATTGAGATTCAGAAGATTTCATAACTATCTATGAGTATCCATTAGGATTTAGAAACTCATTGTTATGGATATACCTCTAAACAAATACTGAAAGGGCTATGAAAGGCGCGGGCAGGTTAACCCAAGAAATATGAACGCCAAGTTGGGCGTTGACCGTTTCCGGCAGGAACGGGAATACAGCACTTTTCAAAGCTTACTAAATTAGTGAGTTTTGAATAGACGGAATTGGTATTCGACATACTGTTCTTCGAGGAAATTAGCATTGACCAAAACTGCCTTTTTTCCACATTTATTTTTCGAGAATGAACACAAGGCATCCATGAGCCGTTTGAATCACTTATCACATCAATGATGCAACAGGTAAAAGTGAACATTCTTAGACTTTTGGAGAAAATACTCTCCATTAACTCAAAGGCCGACATACTCTAGTTTTGACACGTTTAAAGTGCTTAAGAAAACACAGCTTACTATCGGCGTTAACACCCAAACTGGCGATATTACCCCAATACACTAATAGCTTAATGCCCCACTCCGCTACCAACGTATTACAGTATTACGCTATTAGACTTATCTTCAATTAAGTTAATAATCTAATAGAGAACTAAATCATGAATCTACCAACGCTTATCCTTATTGCTCTTAAAGAAAACGACGGACTAACGGGTTACGACATTGCCAAACTGATTAAAGGGAAATGGAATGCCTTTTGGTCCGCTAATCACCAGCAGATCTACAGAGATCTAAACAAATTGATGGAATCTAAGTTTGTTATTCAGGAAATTGAAGAGCAGCCTAAAAGGCCCGACCGGTTAAAATATTCATTGACCAACAAAGGAAAACAGCATCTTGATAAGGTCAAGAAAGAAAATTTAAAGCTGGATATAACACGTGATAAGTTGGCAGTCTTGTTGCTAGCTTCCAATAATGATGAAGGTCTAATGCGAGCACAAATATACGCATTCTTAGTTCAATGTAAAGCAAAGCACTCTGAATTGGCCGAACAGTCTGAAAACAAAGTTCATAGCAAAGTCCACCAACTCATTATCGAAAAACAGGTGTTTGAGGTTGAGTCTGACATAAAATGGTCAACAAAAGCGCTCAAAAAGCTCAAAGAACTGGAGGCAGTATGATAATCACCTTCGGTTCCATTAAAGGTGGACCTGGTAAAACAACTGCGGCACTGAATAGCGCAGTTGCATTAGCTAAACAAGGTCGAGATGTTATTTGCATCGATGCTGATAAGCAGATGTCTCTCACCAAATGGTTTTCCTATCGAGAAGGCGGAATTAACATCCATTCAGCAGGTCAGCTAGGGGATATAGCCCGAACATTAACTAATTTTCAGTCCCGATATCAGGATGTTGTTGTCGATGTCGCTGGCGCAGATACCGAAGAATTAGTTACTGCATTACAGGTAAGTGATTTTCTTATCTGCCCTGTTGAACCAAGTCAGTTAGATTTAGATACTATTCCTGACTTCTTAAAAGTTATCAGTTACGCCAAACGTTATAACAAAAGTCTACAAGTACGGTTCTTTCTTAATCGCTGTGCTCCATTGCACACGATGGATAACACACTGGAAGTAGCAGAAGTGCTTAGCGAGATGGATGGGATCACTTTGCTTAAGACCAAGTTATACATCAATAAACAATTTGTCAGCGCGTTCCCCTTCGGAAAAAGCATCTTAGAAATCGATACTGCAACCAAAGCAGCAATCAACTTCAATGAACTTTTCATAGAGCTTGAACAGGAGTTATTCCATGCGCAAACCGACTAGTAAAGATGATATCCAGCAAGCGGTTACCAATAAAAGATCCAGAGCAAAAAAGAAGGGAGCAAGCGTCAGCCTCCCTCTTCGTCAAATAGAACAACTCGAAACCTGGGTTGACAAACTCACCTTTGACCATCGCATCAAAAAAGCCTCAATTTCCGAAATTGTAGAAGCCGCACTAACTAAGCTATTTGAGTCTCATTCGGTTGAAGAGATGGCTGAAATAGCCAAGTTAACCCGCCTTAAGGAAAAGAAATGACTCGTAAATCTTTACAAACCAAAGAACCATTAACTATAAACCGAAAAGAGCTCATTGTGTTCATGGAACTCAGTGGCAGCACTGTAGATGCCATCATCAAAAATGATGAGTCGTTCCCACAAAAACTCCCTGCAGGTGGTTGGCCGCGAAAAGCCGTCATGGATTATTTCAAAACGAAGGGAATGATGTAATGAGCGAAAACCAAGATGAATTCACTGGCTATACCCAACCTCGTTTTATCGTACCAGGTCAAAGCATACCTCGTAAACCATCTAAAACATCGATACAGCAAGGCGACCGCAGACGTCGCATTGAGGAACTTGAAGAAAGAAAAGCACTAGAAAACGAATTTGATTTGGACTGAGTTAGCTTAGTCCAAATAGCAGAAGACCCTGCTCCGCTACCAACGTGTCAGGGTCTTTCTCCACAACCTACCATCCATAAAGGAAAGATTATGAACGCATTAAGTGTAACGGCTTTCGAGCAGCTTCGCAAACTTCTGAAAACTGTCCCTAAGTCTTCAGTGCATGAGTACTGCCGCATCTTCGGTTTTCACAATACTTCGTCCGCTATCCACCAGCAGTAATTGAGTACAAACCATCTCGTATTTATTTTCGGGATGGTTTAAAGGACTTCACATGAAAATATTAAATCAAAAACAAGTCGTTGATGGCTTCAAAGAAGCTATCGAAACAAATTCCGGAGTATCTAAGTTTATGGCTGAGTCTTTCCATCAAAGCCACACCGCCAAACCTGAAAGACCAACTAATTAGAGCAAAGCAATAAGCAAATATCCTATTTCCGTAATACTCTAATACGTTATCACGGTAATAGCCGAATATTATATCAAAGCAATAGGTGAATATATGGCACATCAGCCCTTACCTGTATCCATGGAAGATTTATCAAAAGAGACATTTGCTCCAGATAAGCCATTAATAATAACTCGACAGGAAATTATCGAACTAATGGGTGATGCACCAGGTACGGTGGATGGCTTTATCCGTAATCAAGAAGAGTTCCCAAAAAGAATTTCACACGGACGCTATTCCAGAAAAGCTGTAATGGAGTTCTTTAAGAAAAAAGGGCTGATATAGCCCTTTTTGTCATTTCACAAAAAGAAGCCCTGAATTGTCACCGCACGACCTTTCAAACACGTTTTTGGACATAAACGAGTTACATATTTTAGTTTACTAGAAGGTAACAGATAAGCTTTAGTACGGAAAAGTAGCGTTCAATTTAGTTGTGCCACGTTACTACTGCACTTAATTTGGATGCTTTAAACCCAAACCAAAAAATGCCAAGGTGGGTAACCACTCTTAAATGCTTGTATGTGCCTATCAATTGAGTTGGTTAGCTAATCTGATGGCACCGTACTTCAAAAAAACATTTTTATTTATACTGTGAAGATCGGATAAAAGAGCATGGCATAAAGATACGATCGAAACACATGTACTAACAAAAAGAAGTTGATCACATTGAGTTAGATGGGACTTTATTATTTCTTCAGAAGGAGGCTGTTTCCACATCTGAGTAAGTCGAAACATTTTCTCATGTTCATCAGGAGCATTAGAATACGGAAACCATGCACCCATCGAGTGAGTATAATTGACTTCATTCCTAACTTTAGACAGCCAATTCCCACTATTTAACGTTTTTCGAAAAGACAATCCCTCTCTTAACTGGAACAAATATTCGATTACATAATCTCTATCTTTTTTTCGAAAATCTGATGATGATACCTTTGTAGCTAATTCATCAATAAGTTCATAAAAAGATTTCCATACATCTTGGTGTGTATTGCTCAATTGTTTGCAATACACTTTAGATGTATGTACATCATATTTGCATTTGTAGTAACCACTTGCCGCTGTATTCCCATTTTGCAAGGAGAACATTCGAGCAGTATCTGTAACTGCCCTTGATTCGTTAGCGTCAAATTGACTACAGCTAACACCAAACAGCCTCAAAATTGCGTGCATAGCATAATACGCACTGTAGTAACTACGGATTATTAACCACCCTACAGACTTAGGTAATCCTGTTTCAGGAGATATACCATGCATACTTTCAAATGATGACGCTGCCATACGATTAATGTCGTATGCATACGGTACCAAAAGTTGTTCATGGCTATAAACATCCAATACAAAGTCTTTACTCTGAAGGGGGGTCGTCATTTTATAGCTTTTTTTCGCTATCCACCCTCTATAAGTCATTTGTGGTATAACTTCAACATTTGTTAATCCGGGCACAATATGTGCTCGAAGAATATCGACTAATATAGACATATTAAAGCGTAAAGTTGATCTTCATTGAATTAGAAAAATGTGTAGCAATAGTTTTATAAGAACTACCCGGTTTCTTAATCTTCTGTACGTTTATTTTTTCAAACATATCAGCCATTACAATGTCATAGTTATCAACTGAGTATTCAGGACCAAAGCGATCCTTAACTTTGGATGCGACTTCAGGGAATACTGCAAATAAAGCACGGAAAACTGTGGAATTACACAACTGCTCTTCGATTTTATTTTCTTTGAAAAACCCGTAAGTAAATGCCTTTAGATAACAATTAAGAATAGAGTAAAGTTCGTCAATATCACGATCACCAAAAAATTGGGCTACTGGAGAGACAGAGCTATTAAAGGTAACTCTACTTACTTTATTCTTCGATTTAGATGCCGGACTCAATTTACCAATCAGGGCGCTATTTGGGTCAGTATTGAATAAATCAAAAATATCACGGAGAGACTCTTCAGTAGAATTTTCATATTCCGCCATTCTCTTGATATCAAGTAGTAGCTCCGATGGAACACCTTTTTGCTTTGAGTTAATATCTATGAACAATCGTGATTCTTCTTTTCGAGATAAACCAACATAAATAATAACGGGGACTCGAAGCGTAGACTTGGCTTTAGAGAAACCGTAAACACGGTGCTGCCCATCTAGAATCAAAAAAGCTTTAGGATCAGGCAAAAACTCCATAGTTCTACCCCTACCGATAATCTCGACATCAGCTACATCTTGAGCTGATAGAATAATCGCTGAAGGAATGGTTCCATGTTCATTATCAATATAGTTCGCAATTTCTAATGCACGCTTTTCATCTAACGTTCGTTGAAAACCCATTATAGGGTCTTCGTCGCGGCTAGAAACAAAGCAACATTTAGACAAAACATCTGTAGGCATTGTAAGTGAATAAAACTTTGTTTTGTTCTGAAGTACGTTACTAGCCGTATACCTGATTTTTTCCACGTCGATGGCTCCGATTATCTTTTGAACATATATAGGGTAATATTACCATAAGCTAGGTTACTGAACTATAAGTTAAAGTTCCGAGGCACATAACAGCTTATTAGTAGGCACGCCGACTAAGTCGGTGTAAGACGTCGCGACTGAAAATCTAAAAGGAGTCTTCCTTTTAACGCCTTACCCTATCGCATAAGTCATTAGTTCTAGTAATGTAAGGACACCACAGTCCAAAAGCTATTTATAGCAGTGCTGACACACTTTGGGGCAGAAATTTGTTAGAACTTCTGCTCTACCACGTAAATGGACAAAAACAAGTCTCCAATTAACTAGACCTACTACAAACTAAGCCTGATCAACTTGTTCTCACCTTTAACATATTTTTCCGTCATTTCTTTAATGTAATCACACCACTTTTCATAACACTCTCGCTGCTCATCCAGATATGTGTAATCTAAATAATGAGCATGAACACCTTTATGAACTTTATGCCCTAACATTGTCTCACTCACTACAAATGGAAAACCGAGTTTTTCCCAGGCATTCCGCGCCGTTCTTCGCATGTCGTGGTTCCGAGTATTGGTAAAACTCAGTTCTTCCATCATTTCACCTAACTTTATCGATGGCCGATAAGGCGTTTTTTTATTGATTGGGACATCCTTGTACACGTAATACTGAGGAAAAGCGTATTTAGCTTCCGGGAACATAGCGAACTGATTCCGCAAAATAGCTTCAGCTAATGAGGGAATAGGTCTGATAATTTCATTACCTCCCAAGTTACGGATCTTATTGTGTTCCTTGGGTACTGTCCAAATCAGTTTCTCGAAATCAAACTCGTCTTTGGTTGCAAGAATTAACTCCCCTATCCTGCTTCCAAATACCAAGTTCAGCCGAAATAAATTATGTATGGACTGGTGATATGGTAAAGATGAAATACAACTCCAGAAGGCACCAATTTCTATATCCTGCAGTTTTGTCTTTCTAGGCTCTGTGGCACTGCCAACGTCCTGCACTCTCAATGGCGCAAGCGTATTGTATTTTAGAAAACCATTTCTAACGCCGTAATTCATTACTGTTTTAAGACGCAGCAAAAGCCTGGCTGAATGCTTCGTCCCATTTCGCTTCTTTTCTTTATTGAATAGTTCTACGAAGTCGGCCAGTTCCAATTTCTTAACTTCAAAATCACCGATATATGGCTTCAATGAAGTCGCTAGGTTATTTTCAATGGTACGCCACTGTTCATTGCGTTCTTTAAGTTGGTTTTCTACATAATGGTCAATCAGTGCAGACATAGTACGAGGAGAGTTCTTGCCAACCCGCAATAACATAGAATTTCTAGGATCTACATCTAATAACACCAACTCAAATAGCCGCTCTTTTTCCTCCAGAGCGTCTTTAATTTTCATAGCGGGATATTCACCTATTTTCATCTTAACGGGCTTACCCTTAAGTCTGAAACGGTAAATCCACGCGATCTTGCCCTTAGGGCTGACTCGAATTCCGAGGCCATCTTTATAGGTAATTTCAGAGTTCCCTTTATATGGTCGTCCTAAGTTTGCTCTTAACCAGGCATCTGTTATTTTCATCATGTGCTCGCAACGTTGTGTACCAAGAAATGGTACACATTTGGTACAAAAAAATCACGATACAAAGGAATAAATTAAGATATTTCAGAAGAAAAAGAGTAGATAAAAGTGTAAAAATGAGACGTTAACCACTTATATTTAAAGGGAATGATGATGACAAGAGATAACAATGAGTAAAATTACTTTCTAATCCGCCATATTCTGAGGTTTAAATGGCGCAACCTTGACATTTTTTCTGGCCAAAACACGGCACAGTCCAGCGGTAAGCACACTTTTCCCCGCGTCAGACGTTGTCCCCTGAATCATTAAATAATTATTTTTTTCAAACACTTAAAACCACCAGTCTTTTTAAAAACTCATACTATCGAAACCATGACCAATTAAAATCCAAATGTGAACATATTATTTGGCCGGCCTAAAAACCTCAAAATGGTACACATACGCATTGGTGCACCTCATTACTAGCTACTATGCAATAAACTACGGGTTTTTACACTGTTGCAAATACCAGTTAGTACACCGTTTTGGCTACGACTTCCAATCAATGCCTTGCGCATAAGCCAATACATTCTCGCTGAACAAGCACCTAGAAGTGACTTAGATATAACATAAATAACTTACCACCAATCTACTGATATATATATTAATTTTACATATATGGTTTAATTTGTATTACCATCGTGGGAAAGGCGGTTGAAACTATTTGTTTCTCGGCTTTGATTCTGTATCAAACAATAAAATGATATTGTTCAATTTCGCCCCAAGCTCCCACTGTCTACCAACACATATGAGAAAATAGTTATGGATTATTTGCCCTGCATTGAAGTTGAGCCAACAACCGATGCAACTGCTTCGGTAATTTGGTTACATGGCTTAGGCGCCGATGGTCACGATTTTGTACCAATCGTAAAGGAACTAAACCTTCCAGAGAATTTAGCGGTTCGTTTTGTATTCCCTCATTCTCCCTCTATACCTATTACGATTAATGGCGGAGTGATCATGCCTGCGTGGTACGATATTTTAGATATGAGCATTGAGCGAAAAGTAGACTTACAACAATTAGGTGCTTCAGCAAAAGCAGTTCAGGCCTTAATCGACCGAGAAATTCAGCGCGGTATTGAGGCTAATCGTATTATTCTCGCTGGATTTTCTCAGGGTGGTGCTGTCGCTTACCAAGCCGCATTAACTTATAACCAACCACTAGGGGGGTTATTAGTTATGTCGAGCTATTTTGCCACTAGAGATACCATTCAAATACATGACAGCAACAAGCATATAAATATCGACATTACGCACGGTAGCCTTGACCCTGTAGTAAACCCTCTATTAGGTGAACAAGCGCGTACAGCATTAATTAATAATGGCTTCAAGCCAAGTTATAAGCAGTATGCAATGCAGCATAACGTGTGTGCCGAGCAAATCTCCGATATATCAGGTTGGTTACAACAGCGTTTGATTTAAAAAGTTAGCTAAACTCTCGAATATAATGCCCATGAGGATCGACAGCAATAAAGCAGAACAAACGCGTTGGTCTGCTTTATTAATAAGATTAGATTCTTACCTCAGATTGAACTGACGGCTAATCCCTGACTCTGCGGCAAAATCCTGATCATGGCTGATAAGAATAAACCCGCCCCGATAGGTATTTAAAGCTTGAGCAAGCATGATTTTGGAATCGAGATCGAGATGGTTATCTGGCTCATCGAGCAATAACAATGGCCGAGTGGGCTGAGGACTAACAATCAACATCGCCAATTTCATCTTCTCACCACCACTAAGCACTTCGCCTCGGCGAAACACGCTGTCACGACGAAAACCAATGCCCGCTAACAAAGTTCGTGCATCACTCTCTATCATACCTTCGCAATGTACCATCAAGTTATCCAGCATGGATAAATCATGGCGAATAACCCCAAAATGTTGATCGAGGTAATAGAGCGGTGTATTCACTTGCAGCTCTCCTTGAGATAAAGAAAGATTGCCTAGCAGGGTTTTGAGAAGCGTTGATTTACCGCAACCATTTTTGCCAGTGAGATGTACTTTATCATTTGCATAAATTTGCAACGTAATCGGAAAAGCATCGCCATACAAAAGCACTGCCTCTATAACTGAAACCACTTTTCGGGAACGGCTTTGGCTGTCAGCCAAGTAGATCTTCTGACTTTTCAGTTGTTCATATCTCGACGTTAGTGCATGCTCCTTATTCTGCAAATGCGCTTGTCGAAGCTTAGCGTTTTTATTGCGACTCGAGACCCGATCCTCGGCGCTCTCTTTTTTGCCATCTAATAACATTTTTGACTGGCTGCCATCTTTACGTGTTTTGTTACTTTTGGATGCTCTTTGCTCTGCTTTCTCTCGGTTTCG
>ASRM01000087.1_pt1 | contig 16889 bp, 18 predicted proteins | sample 693238 | NCBI WGS metagenome assembly ASRM01 (sample SAMN02169242, study PRJNA158439) | bioreactor metagenome | isolation source: day 74 sample from continuous culture bioreactor inoculated with sediment... | place: Germany: Bremen
TGGAGGATCGTTCAACCGATCACTTTAGCTTTAACTGATCGGCATTACAGATAAACTGGTCTTTTTTATTTCTCATTACATTGAATAAATATAGTAGATTTGCGATTTCATCCTGAGAATAATTCCTCTAATCACATCCAGAAATCCCAAGAAACTATTAGGCTTTTCTCCGCTAATCCAACCTAAGCCAACCGACCCAACGGGAATGTCATAATCACCGTTCTCATCTAGTTTTAGCCGAACAAAATGATGCTTGTTTTGTACATTTTGAATAGTCGTTGTTCTTACTGAAGGTTCTATACCTAAGAGATTTGATTGCGCTTCAGCCGTTGCCTCGATAATCCCTTCTACTTCAGCAGAAAACACCTTGCCAGGATAAACAGGCGTTGCATATTCGGCCGCCTGTCCAACTTTAACATTCCTGATAGCCTGATGATTGACACGCATTAAAACGTACTTTTCATCCGTGTACATCTGAATTCTGGGCACTGCCCCTATGTATTGCCCTTCCCTCATTATAAAGTTAGTGACATAGCCATTTACTGGCGCAAATACTTTAGTTTGCTCAAGATCCCATTCCGACTGAGACAGAGCCTCTCTAGCCATGTTAATTGAATTTTGTTTTTCAGAGACCATTAACTCTGCTTTGCCTATAGCCAACCTTGCATTCTCAGAATCAACACGGTATTTATCTATCTGTATATCAATTGTATTTAGTTGTTTTTCTGCCAGTTTAACTAAGTTGCTTTGTTCATCAATTAAACTCTGAGTAACAGTATGCGCTACAACTCGATTTTGTTCGTTATAGCGCTCCAGTGTTTTACGCTTCCAAGTAAAGTCGGCGTGGGCAGCCTCTCGTTGGCTTTCAGTGAGCGCTATCATCTTAAGTGACGATTGATACGCCGTGCGCGATACTTCTACTTCTTGCTGAGAAACAGAAAGAGAAACCTGAGCAGACGAAAGATTAACCTCTGCCTGGTTAAAGGCGATCTGATATGGCTTATCATCTAATTCATAAATGAGCTGACCTTTCTTGACCGTTTCATTCGGCTTGACATGAATTGCTGAAACTTTGCCTTTGATGTTTGTATTGCCTGGTCTCAATTGGATATGCGGAGATTGAACCACCGAGCCACCAGAAAGATCCATTGGTGTATAGTTAATTAGCCCAATCCATACAAAAATCAGCCACGCACCACCACCAATGTACGAGAATCCCTGTGTTAATTTGTTCCATGGCATACCAACTAACCTAAGCAAATAGATGAATAATGCCCATACCGCTAAACCTTCAAGCATTTGATTGCTCCTCGTTTTCCGCATCCTGCTGTGGTTGATTTTTCCATATATCTCTAATTCTTATCAGCGCTTTTTCTCCATCTAAAAAAGCAACAACAACAGCCATAACCCAAACCCAGTTCCATAGGAACCCTATCCAGGTTAATGCGGTAATTAAACTAATTTGATGATGCTCCCGGCTATGAGCTTTACTAATAGGCAGTTCATGAAACTTCCAAAAGCCATAAGCGACGACGACAATCGAACCAAGCAATACCACGCTAGCAACAACGTGCAGTGCAGTATCAACACCAGTACCTACAAACGGAACACTCAATATGCTCAAGCTAAACTCCTCATTGAATAATCTATGCAATATTATTGAACAAGTATTAACCAGAGGACAATCAACCTGTACAGATAACCTTATTTAATCTACTATTTTGACGTTATTAGTACTCGAGTGCCATTTATGCTTTCGTCTTTCTCGTCTTTATCTTTTATGCGTTCAATAGCCATTGAAGAAATTCATAACAAAGTCCATAAGTATTATGGTATTTGTCCAACATCATTAGGAATACCTGAAAGCGTATTTGATCATTCAATGACACTCATACCTTGTTCTGAAGTGGCAAATTGGTTCGAAACCATCGAACAGTTATCAAATGACTCTGATTTCATGTTAAACCTTTCAAAATATGTTCGGCTAGAGAGGCTTGGCAGCATAGGGGAATGGTTTCTTTCTACTCACGATCTCGCACTCACCTTTCGTCGGTTTAATTACGGTATGAGCTGCCTTCAGTCCGGCGCTCATTTTTATGGTGTTCAACAAGGAAAACACGTCAAGTGGACATACCACAGCGATAGCTTTTTAGGTCGTGCCAGATTCCACGACGCCATCCGTGTCAGTTTGCTGATGATGAGCATTTTGCGGAAATATCTAGGTGAGCAGTTCACCCCATTAAAAATAAGACTTCCTTATTCGACAAAACAACCCAGAAGGTATGAGGAGCTGTTCGGTTGCCCAGTAGAGTGGAACAGTCCACGAACTGAAATTTGGATTAATACACGAACCTTAACTGATCACAATTGTATTGGGTCTACACCAGTGCAGAATATGTCAATGAAGTTCGTTGATTTAGACAGTTATCTTAATATGCCTCAGCCAAATGACCATATTAAGATTATCTATGAATTGATCAATTATAGCCGATACTTCGGCGTTCCTACTTTGGCTCGCGTCGCTAGTTTCCTAGATTTATCCGAGCAACAACTGCAAAGGCGACTTACTCCGTTAGGATTTACTTTTACCAATATCACAGGGTATGTATTGTGTAATATCGCCGCTCAGATGATGTTAGGAGAGAAAGACCTTGAATTAATAGCTCGTCAACTCGGCTACAAACACAAAGCGAGTTTCATACGCACCTTCAAGAAATATAGGGGTATCACTCCTTATCAGTACCTCAAACAAATAGAAATGCTATAGCTATGCGTCTGGTTAAAAATGTTACTGCCGGTCATAACTCTACTTCTGGCTTTACCCAAACCTGACTAAAGTCAAACCAACCTAGCGCATTACATTTAGCATTTTGTAACGTACCACAATGATCCTGACTCACACCCAGCCAGCAGTGGAACATAGGTATGATTTGATGGTTCTCAACCAGTGACTTACCTAAAGCTTTTGCTGGAAATGGGAGGCCTTCTTGTAGCCTCCATTGCTCAACTAAAAAATGCCAGTGCTCATACTGTTCATCTCCGCTAAAAGAAAAAATGCCACTATAATCCAGTAGCCAACCAACTAATGCATCATCTCGGTATGTGGCTATTCCCATAGGTTTAAGCCATATATCAATTGATGAACACTGTTCAATGTCATGCTGATATTTTACAAATTCAACCGTTAGACCAGCCTGGGATAGTATGTGAGCAATTGATTTTGCTAATGTTGGAAATACTGGATGTTCTGAGTGATAAGCTATCGTCACTTTTTCTTTACTTGGCGGATTGACCCCAGTTTGGTATGGCGTCGAATGGTACCAACCAGGCTTAAGTCCGTATGCTGGAAGCAACCCCATATCTATAATTATTTGTTCAGGTAGTTGCTTGAAAAGATTAAATGAGTTTAACGCAACACTAAAGTATTTAGCCCATGCATCGTTCTTTGCGAGCCCATCTTTTCGATTTAAAAGTAAATAGGTACAACCAGGATCAAGTTCCACTTCGTTATATCTGGGGTTAACTGGCTTGATCGGATTAGACAAGCTTGGGAACACCATGGAGGAATAAGTTTCATTGATAACCCAAACCTCAACGCTGTCAACCAATGGCCGATATCCAAAGTAGCCATCAAATGCTTCTAAAATCAGGCGTTTTTCATTGTTTATCTCAACTTTATACGGCCCAGAACCTATAGGTAAAAGATCATAGTCCTCATTAATCCATGCCTCAGGTGAAACGATCTTAGCGGTCGATTCAGCAAATAAAAGTGGTAAGTGCAAATCGTCGCTGGTTAGATGAACGTCTAGAACCCACGGTTTAGGAGACTCAACCCGAGTAATATGGGCATATAGCTTTGATCTCGTCAACGATTCAATTGACTGGATAACGTGCTCCATTTTAAGCCTGTTACCATTGTGAAACCTTACACCAGAACGCAGATAAAATCGCCAGTGTTTAGGCGAAATAGCTTCCCACGTATGAGCAAGATCTGGTTGGAGTTGTTCTTTATCATCCAACGTTGTTAAACCACTAAAAATCTGGTTAATTATATTCTGTTCGGAGCGGCGATTTGGCTTAAGCGGATTTAGCATAGACAAAGGCCGATAATAAGGTAAACGGATAACCTGCTTGCCTTCAACGTATTGAATACCCAAATAACTCTGAATCACTTGAGTAAGCTTAACCGCGTCTTTATCCAATACATTTAATGCTTGCTCAATTTTTCCTTCTTCCAGATAACGTCTGGCAAGATTTTCACTTACGTCTTGTTGATTCCTTTTAAAGTTAAGCCTGGACAGGTTTCCACGGCCCGCTGCTGGCAACCACTCTATCCATCCCTCATCTGCCAGCTTATTTAGTACTATTCTGGCATTTCGTCTCGTGCAAAATAGAACGTCAGTAATATCCTCTAAGCGAATATCACTATCATTACCTTTAAAGTGCTCAAACAGAGATTCGAATTGGGCTCGGAGTCGTGGGCTGCTCATAAAGAGGAAATCTCCAATATATGAAAATAATCGTGATTTCCCATTTTATCACAGTAAGAATATACCGTTCTAAATTATGTTTAGAAAATACGATTTCTCTACACAATTACTACCTATCTTGGATTATCTAATTCATTACTGACAATGCGAAAACAATAATTATCATTGAATAGCGAGAGATAGCTCCTGTGCGATAGCTTGTATTTGTTCCTCTGAGTCGAGTTTAATCGACCATTTGCACTCACTGCTATTAACAGATATTACATTCGCTCCCTGGCCGATAAGTTGGATTGCATCAACGCTGGCTTGCATGCTCACCTTATGCTCGCCACTTAATCGAACGACTAACTCAAACGGAGTCACAATGATTTTTCCACTTTCAAAATCAATGACCATTATTTGCCCCTTTTATGCTTCATCACCGCTATTGTTAAGCGGCTGGTGCAAACTAAACGTTGTCTCTCATCGTTAATGGTTATCTGCCACACTTGAGTCGTTGCCCCAATATGCAGAGGAGTTGCAGTACCCACAACGATTCCTTTTCTCATTGAGCGAATATGGTTGGCATTTACTTCTACACCCACACAATAGTGGTTTTCATCTACACAAGAATTAGCAGCTAAAGACCCTAACGTTTCTGCTAACACGACTGATGCCCCCCCGTGAAGCATTCCTAAAGGTTGATGAGTAATATGACTGACAGGCATGGTCGCCGTAAGCGAGTTATCTGTAATTTGAGTATATTCAATTTGAAGATGTTCGATCATGGTATTTTTCGACGACAAATTCAGAAGATCCAGATTGATCTCTTTTTTCCAAATAGACATAATTGTTTCCATGATTATTTTTTTTGTATTGTAACCTGTTAAAATGCAAGTTGTTATACTCAAAATACGATATAACGCCAATTAGACGATTATGGGATTTTTATTGTGAATTCGTGGAAGCCAGCACTGATTACTGTTTTATCACTGACATTACTCGCTTGTAGTTCATCGCCAACTGGCCGTAATCAACTTATCCTTTTTTCTGATCAGCAAATGAGCTCTCTCGGGGGACAATCATTTGAACAAATGAAAAAAGATCAAAAGATAAACACAAACGTTAAAGTTAACGCTTATGTTCAATGCGTCACCAGTGCCATCTTGCCATATGTTGCTAAGCAACCAGGGGTATCCGAGTGGGAAATTGTTGTTTTCGATAGTGATCAAGTTAACGCGTTTGCGCTACCCGGTGGAAAGATCGGAGTGTATACCGGGCTCCTAGACGTAGCAAAAAATCAGGACCAATTAGCAACTGTCATTGGCCATGAGATCGCACATGTTTTAGCAAATCACAGTAACGAACGTATTTCTCAGGCTCAGATTACCAACGCTGGATTACAGATAACTAACCTAGCCCTTAATGACTCAGAATACAAAGGTATTACCATGGCGGCACTCGGACTCGGTGTTCAGTTCGGTGTATTGCTTCCTTATGGGCGAACTCAAGAGTCAGAAGCAGATATCGTCGGATTAGAACTAATGACACAAGCAGGCTTTGACCCGTACCAAAGCATTGAGCTGTGGAAAAATATGGCTAAAGCTTCCGGTGGAAAACAACCTCCTGAATTGTTATCCACCCACCCTTCACACTCAACCCGAATTACAGACTTACGTCGTAAAGCCAACAAGTTACCGACACAATCTGCTAGTAAGCCACGCTGCATACGTTAACTAGCACACTAAGAAACCAAATTTATATCGGTTTCGTAGAGCAATCTCTAGTAATCTAACTGGCGGTCATATACTATGCCGCCAAATGGTTTATCTCGCGGCATTTCAACGTTTCAAACGATACGCAAGTGCTTATCTGCTGCAGGTAACTTCTTGTTCAACTTTATTTTTATAGGTAACTTTCTATGTCTACTGAAGCGACTATGCTAGAACGCTGCGATTCTAAGTGCGAGTTATGCGGAGCGTCTTCTGCCTTGTCCCCTTTCGTTGTTGCCCCTCATACACAGGTTACTGTGGATCATGCCGTCATGTTATGTGAAACCTGTAAAGGGCAGATCGAAGATCCAGCCACTACTGATGCAAACCATTGGCGTTGCTTAAACGACAGCATGTGGAGTCAAGAAGCACCAGTTCAGGTAGCAGCATGGCGTCAGCTAAAACGCCTATCAGAAAATGAAAGCTGGGCAACCGACTTGCTAGACATGATGTACATGGAAGAAGACGTTGCAAAATGGGCTGAAATTGGCATGGACGAAGGCAACAACAAACACGTCGATTGCCATGGTGCTGAGCTCACAGCGGGTGACAACGTCACCATCATCAAAGACCTACCAGTTAAAGGCTCTAGCATGGTAGTAAAACAAGGCACAATGGTAAGAAACATCGGCCTTGCAAAGGATGACTTCGATTTATTCTCAGGCAAAGTTGAAGGCCAGTCCATGTGGTTACGCTGCGAATACTGCCGTAAAAAATAACTAGCACCGAGCTAATTACGAAAGCCAAAAAGACGCCAAAATGGGCGTCTTTTTTTGTCTCTTGCGATTTTTCGAAAGTGGCCAATTTTGCAATGAACAATGAACAATGAACAACCAAATAGTGACGTTTGCTTGGAAGAAACCTGTTCTCACTGCTTTGTAAGTTGCTGGGTATCAAACGATACCTTTGCGAAGGCTAGAGCCTAGTGCAGTGAAAGTTGTACGCTAGGTTCATAGGGAGGCGGCACTTAGTAACAAGTGTCATCCACCCGGTATTATGAGTTAACTAAGAACAGAATCATCGAACGCTACAAGCTTATTAAGCATTGGCTAAATTGCTCGAAATGAACCGTTTATGTTGTTTTCAACGAGAATGGTAGCTGACAATAACTTCCTAACAGTTTTTGATTGAGGGTAATGAATAAAGGTGTTAGCTCTACTGTTTGAGGTTACACTCAGCTCAAATGAATCACGAACATGGATGCAAGATGAATATCGACCTGAACACACTCGCCCCAACACAGATCTACCACTTGATGACTCAAACCGTCATTCCACGACCAATTGCATGGGTCTTAACGAATTCAGGTGACGAAAACTATAATCTCGCACCTTTTTCTTTTTTCACACCTGTTACAAGCACCCCGCCAATTTTGATGTTTTCTGTAGGCAAAAAACCATCAGGTGAAATCAAAGATACGACTCGTAATGTATTAGAGACTAGTCGCATGGTAATTCACATAGCCCACGAGGCGCTGGCTAATGAGGTAACACAATCTTCCGCTACTCTGGATCATGGTGATTCCGAAGTCGATGCTAACAATTTAGAACTAGTGGATTTTGAGGACTATGAACTGCCAAGAGTGAAAGGATGCCCAATAGCCTTCGCTTGCAAACTTTATGAAGTTAAAGAGATCGGTGATACGCCTCAGAGTTTGATATTTGCAGAAATTGAAAAAGTGTTTATCGATCCGATGGTGGTAGGTGAGCACAGCGAACGGCTCGTAGTTGAAGCACTAAAAGTGAACCCTCTTTGCCGCCTTGGTGGTAGTGACTATGCCAGCCTTGATAATGTATTTTCTGTCGCACGACCGAACTAAAAGAGTTAGTGGCTGTTGCCTACTGTTTAGAAGGTTTAAGCGCCTTAAGAAGAGAGCCTTAGCTATCTGAGTGTTTATCCAGCCCACATATTAGCTTTTGAGCTGCGTCCTTAAAGGGACTGTCCCTTTAATTGTTTAATTGTCTATTTTTTAATTTAAAAATTGTGCCAATCTCTTATTAGACAGGAGTACTGTGCATTAATACAGTTGCTTTTTGGCGTTGCGAATTTTCAATCCATTCATGTAAAAGTATCCACAGAGCAGCTAAAGAAGTACCTCGTGACCTACTATAAAAAAGAAGGAATGCGACAAATATGACAATTCAATGAAATTTAATTACGGGCATTGATCACACTTTTTCTTTTTGTTATGATTAAACCCATAAATCATGTAACTAAATTACAGCTTGGAGAAAAATATGTTATCTGCAATTAAAGAATTGTTTATCCCTCAAAAAGATTATGCTGGTCGCGTTATTGATGATGTTATCCTTGGTCTAGCGGTACGCACTAACACAGATGCTCACGCTTGGTCATATTTGAGAGAGCAGTCTGTGTACGAAAACACACTAACTGGTATGCGTGTATATCCTCACCAACTTTCAAAATTAGCGGCATAAGCAAATGAAGCTGACCAACGCCCTATATCCAAATGAAACCTGATATAGGGCCGATTATAAGAGTCCCACTTTGGCCACATCTTTTACTAACATCATCGGGTATTTAACTAAAGGCATTGTTGCCCTATTACTAATCGACAATTCTTTCTAAGTATTATTCAATATAACCCGAAGCTACTAGCTGTTTCTGTACTTGTATTTGAGATTGGTCTAATGCTTGCTGTACAGTTATTTTTCCTTTTAAAACATCTGCGACTTTACGTCCTACATAACCTCCAAAAGTAACATACTCGGGAATAGCGACGAACTGAGCACCGCTATAAGGAACAGGCAGATCAGCCGCTCCCTTATCATTAGCAGATTCTATTGCTTTAAATATAAAGCCAGAAAAAGGGGCAACCTGTTTATACTCTGATAAGCTGTAGGTCAAGCGCCTTGTTCCCGGTGGAATTGATGATCAGCCTTTTTGTCTTGCCACTGCCTGCACGTAGTCTTTTGACGTTGCCCATTCAATAAACGTTTTTGCTGCTTCTTTTTGCAAAGAAGATTTTGGAATAGCTAACGACCAAACCCATAACCAATTTGATGTATTCTTATTGGTTGGAGCAGCAACAATACCCGCTTTATCCGAGACTTTAGAAACCTTGTCATCGGTATCTAGAGTGAACAGGTAAACTCGTTTAAGTTTTTAACCAGAAAACAGCGTGCTGTTACAATCAAATCCCCATTGATAAAGCAAAACCAGTAAGGTTCCTATATACTTTCTTGTTTACAAGGATTCCCAATAATGGAAATGCTCATCGTCTCTTCAGAAAGACAAAAACGACTCATCATGTTATTCAGCAATACAACCTCTAAAATGCCCGACAAAGCGTTGCTCAAAGATTTAGATTCACACAAAATTAATTCATCAGCCTATGCCTCATTTAAGGTCGCTTCTGATCTTCGTGTTGAGCGAATTAGCCTACCTTTAGCTGATAACAAAACAGCGGCACTTGATGGTGGTGATTTCTTGTACCGTTATTTATCGAAAGGTTATATTTGTCTTGGTGACTTTACTGGACAACCAAAACCCGATTTATCACCTTGGGGCGTAAGATCGGTAAGAAAGCAACCTAAGATTGGCTTTGGCTTATAGGGCTTAGTCATTAGTATGGCGAATAAGCCAGTGTCCTAGTTCGCATTTTCCGAAACAAAAATTACGACCAATAAAAATGGTCATACAGCAGCACAAATGTTTACGGAAACTCCTGCCAGCGGGCTGCCATTTTGCTGATCGTATCTTCACTTACCTGGTGAAGGTTAGGGTATTTCCCCTTACATACTATTACATCAACTTGAATCTTATGCTGCTTGGCCATGTGAAAATATGCTTTCATTTCCCACTTCCTAATGAACGTGTTCGAAACTATGACGCTATCGCCTATTTTCAGGGCTTCTATCGTTCTTTTCTGGCACCAGTCGTGTGCAAGGTGAAGCTGTTCTGGGGAGAAGTTATATTGGCCTTCTTTATCTGTAAAATACATGTCGGCTTCAAAATGTTGAGCTCCCAGTTCATTTACCAGCTTTTTCGCAAGGGTTGTCTTTCCAGACCCTGGAAGCCCACGAATCAAGATAAGTTTTTGGCGCATAATTATTTTATTGAAAGAAGAGAATGCCAGTAATCTAACATTCCTACCCGTTAAATAAAACAAAGCCCCTGACGCTAAGGCGCCAAGGGCTTAAATTTAGTTACTACTGATATTATCTGTTCAGACCTAAGTCTTTTTGCATGTGACCAGAAAGCTCACTTGAATAGTAAGTTCTTTCTACTTCACCTTTACCAAATAATATATCCAGCATGTGAGCAATCAATCCTTTGATGTTTACCGAATAGGTTTTCTTATCCATAGAGGTTGGAACTACAATTTCGTTCGCGTGCATTACCTGAGCCATAAGCGCCTCTCTGATTTAATTCTGATTACTGACTTGATGAAGAGAATTTTAGGCAATTTTCACAAAGAAATTAAATGACAAATGTTCGACATTCGGATTAGATTTTCTAATATAACAGGAGCGCAACATGCGATGGTATTTTTATTCATCACACTTACTCACCTTAGTCACTTATGGCCACATTTTATGCACTTTACGCCGTAACACAGAGTGTTATAGCATCTCAATTAACAATAAATTAACCAAATATTTTTGAATACACGCGACACAAGGTTAATTTGCGTTATTTATATTAATTCGAATGTCGAGACCAATCTTCCGCTATTGAGGCACAAGACGGTCAATAAGTTAATTCACATACCCGTTAACGGAACAAAATAAACAAGCGCAGACCAAGCTCCAACCCAACTAAGCATCACAACGGTATCTAACCAATCTTTATTCCACATAATCAACTCCCTGGTATTTATTGTGACCAAATTGCTCCTTGTCTTCTACTAGGGCAATTGTGAACAATACTCAAGCAAGTCTGATGCCAATTAACCAAGCAGTTTTAACTTGGCCTGCGAAATACCATCAAGTCGTTCAGGAAATCGTTTCAGGAAATCAACAAAACAATCCGACATGGAAAGATTGGTTATACTCCCATTACCCAGCATATTAGTAATCGCAGAGTAGCCTTCTTTTCCCTTCATTGTATAAGCTGATGAAGTTCCTACATATACCTTTTCGCCTTGAACTTCTACCCAACCTTCACCCTCTCTATAAATTTTCAAATCTTTTAATCTTTGCCCTGCAGGATTATCTTTCAGGTAGCGAAAATCAAGATTATACGTGTATGGATAGCTCCCAGATCCGGTTCCTATTACTCCATTATTGGTTGCGTTATTAATCGCGCCTTCCAGCGCCAACGCTAAATGCTTGCCTTTAAGTTGATATACACCAATTGGAACGGCAAAAGGCAGTAGTTTTCCGGCAATATCGGCAACAGATACTTCACCTGGGTTAAGTGATGTTCGAATTCCTCCGGCGTTGTGCAGTGCAAAATCAACATCATGCCCCTGCGCCTTCATCGAATGATAAAAAGCCTCAGCTACAAGAGGAACAAGCTCACTAGGACCTTGCTCATCAGGAATGCGCACATGCCGTAAAGGAGAGGTAATCTCAGCAATTATCGTCTGCTGTAATTTACGAACTTTAGGGATGTATTTGTCATTCAATAGGCTATGAACATATGGGTCTTTTTTACATACCACTACATTCGCTTGTTGTGCTAGGAAGTCTGCGGCTTGTTGATGTAAAGCATCCCCATGTTCACTGGTTAAACTTGCGTCGATACACAAGCGACGTCCAATTAAAAGCTCATTCTTTCCATTGAACTCAGCAATGCTTCCATCCGCATTGAAATCAATGTCACAATGACCTAAGGCTTGTGAGTGCAGTCCCGACTGGACAATTCTGGTGTCATTAACCTGTATACCATATTCAGGTTGAGATTCTAAACCTATCGGACTGAAATCCCCCATTAGGGTGTGTGAATGGCCACCAATAATAAGCGATATTCCGCTAGTCGCTTGTGCTAACTTCCTATCGGCTTCAAAACCCAGATGGCTCAGCAGAATGATCTTGTTGATTCCACGCTTATGTAACGATTCAACCGTACGATTCACCGTTTCAAGAACATTAACGAACGGCGTATCAGGATCGGGATTGGATATCTCAGCCATCTGATCCATTGAGATGCCGAAAATAGCAACAGGCTCATCATCAACGTTTTTTACCATATAGCGAGCTGCCTGCGATTTCTCATCAAACGCATACAGGTTGCTTTGCTCATTTAGTTTTAACGGCTTGCTTTTAGATTCCTCACTTAAATCCCAATTGCCTGACATCAGCGGAAAGTTAACTCTTGTGAGAAACTCTGCGACGGGTTGGTTACCCATATCTAATTCATGGTTTCCTAGGGCCATTGCATCTATTTCTAATGCATTCAACATATCGGCATTGGCTTTTCCTTTAAACAAAGAAAAATACAATGTCCCCTGAAAGCAGTCCCCTGCATGGAAAAACATAAATTCCCGCTCTTCTTTTTTGGCGCGTAATTTAAGTTGTTTCGCTCTAGCTGCAATACGAGCAAAACCACCATTACTAACAAACGGTGAAATCTCTCGTTGCTCGATAGTCAGTTTGAGTTGCAACGATTGAGGTTCAAAATAGGAGTGTGTGTCGTTGATATGTGCCAGAGTCATCTTAACTGGCTTATTATTATATTTCATATAGCTTCTTTTCTCTTCTCATCAACCACATATATGGGTATATGCTCACTTCAACATGACAAAGTGATGAATTTTACTGATCTATTTTTTCGATTATGTGACGCATTTTACTCCTTTACTCTCATTTTTAAATATTTTTTATACTTTGATTTTTATTACAAAAAACTTTAATTGTGATAATCACTTAGGCGAAATAATCCAAACTCATATATGCTTATAATCGACAACTTATGAATTTGTTCAATACCAGAACCGCCTGTAACCCGTTCCCTTGGCGTAGAGATTGATAGGCTGTATCAAGCATTGAAATGCTTTATAGCTATAGAATTTCAAGGAGTGATATATGCAATTAGAGCGTATAGAGATTTCAGGTTTTCGAGGCATCAAGCGCCTTTCTTTAACTTTTGATGAGCTGACAACCTTAATAGGTGAAAATACATGGGGTAAGTCTTCATTATTGGATGCACTGGTTGTTTCCCTACCAGCTGAAGGTGAGCTATACGAATTCGAAATGCAGGACTTTCATGTCGACTACTCCGTCTCTCATCCCCAAACTCAACACTTACAAATTGTTATTTCATTCATACCCAGTTACGAAGGAGAGGAACATTCAGGTCGATATCGTAAGCTAAAACCTGTTTGGTTAGAGGATGAAAAAGGCCAAAAACGTATTATTTACTGTGTAACAGCCTCCAGAGAGGTTTTTAAAATCTCATCTCAATTTGGTTTCTTGGATAACCAAGGATCCCCGTTAAAACTTCACCACTCAGAGAAACTGGCGCTGGAACTCATGAGTCTTCATCCTGTGATACGCCTGAGAGATGCACGGCGATTTACCCATCCTACCAATGAAAACGACGTTGAAATACGAAACTCACGTATAGAAAGGCGGATACAGAATACTTGTCGACGGCTAACCGCAATGCCAGGACATGTGAATAAAGGCGAGATAAAAAGCAGCCTTAACTCTATACAAAACTTAGTTGATCACTATTTCTCCTTTAAGAGCTCTTTTCGAAAAAACCCCAGACGTCAGAGAGATGGCTTGCTTTTTTCTTCAACTGCATCCGGTTCAGGGAGTTTAAATAAGGTAATAGAAGAAACAAAAGATAACCAGACCAGACTATTAGTGATGGTTTTATTGAATTCTTATCTGCAAGCTAAAGGCCCTAATGAGTTACGTCGTTGCGCTAGACCTATAATGATATTGGAAGACCCTGAAGGCCGACTTCATCCGACCCACCTATCTCGCGCATGGACTCTTTTACAGATGCTCCCTACGCAGAAGATCTTAACGACAAATAGTGCAGAACTGCTTGCTGCTGTACCGCTGCAGTCCATTAGGCGATTAGTTCGTAAGTCAGACAAGACCGTCGCGAAAAGCATTCAATCGAAATCACTAAGTAAAGATGAACTAAGACGAGTTGGGTTCCATGTTCGCTTTCATCGTTCCAATGCGCTTTTTGCGCGATGTTGGTTACTAGTTGAAGGCGAAACCGAGGTTTGGTTATTTAATGAATTAGCTAACCTCTGTGGTTACAACTTAGCATCAGAAGGGGTACAAATCATAGAGTTCGCCCAGTCCGGGCTTAAGTCTCTCATTAAGGTTGCCAAAGCCTACGACATAGACTGGCACGTAGTAACAGACGGGGATGCGGCAGGGAAAAAATACGCGACGGCAGTACGTTCACAACTCGATAATAATATCTCAAAACACCGATTAACAGAGTTACCAGACAAAGACATAGAACACTTTCTTTACGCCCATGGCTTTGAAACCTTTTTTAAGGATTTAGTGAAGATCCCACACGATCACCCTATTCCAGCAAAGAAAGTCATTTTAAAGGCTCTAAAAAAATACGCCAAACCCGATCTCGCTCTAGCGATCGTCTCATATTGTGAAGAAAATGGCGCCGATACAGTACCATTATTAATTCGCTGGACGTTAAAACGCGTTATTACTATGGCGAATGGAAACACATAACTAAATAAGCATGCCATTGGCATGCTTATTATTCAAAAATCGCTCTTATCAATCAAAGCAAAGTTTAACGCTATACGTTAGTTAGATGCTTGAGTAACAGCTTGAGATTTCTGCTGTTTTGACCGATTGTCGATAGCGTCTTTAAGCATAATACCTGTCGTTTTCATTAGGTATCCAAAAACACCACCGACAATAATAGAAGGTACTACCAGCGCCCAGTCACCGCTCGCAGCAAAAGTGGCACATGAACCAATGAAGGTACCAGGAATATAAGCTAACCAGCTTTTTTTCGCTTGTATACACATCATAAAGGCAACAACACCAGTGACAACGTAACCAAGAATTTCAGCCGCTAAGAAATTTGACCCATGTATTATCACCATAGCCCAAAATACACCACTCATATTAGTAAGAAGACTCGATGCTAAACCTTTAATACCATCCGTTGGTGAAGCAAAGTAACTAGTACAGCCTAAAAAGCCTGCCCAGCTCAACAAGCCCAATGAAATAGAAAGCCATCCCCAAATACCGGACAAAATACCAGTGGTTATTGAAATTGCTAACAGTACGTTCATATATGCGACCAACGAATTCGATAGATTAAGTAGGTCGTATAATAAGCGAATCACAAGATCACTTGAGTGACGCTCATCACACTTTAAGGCCTAACAAACTGCAAATTACATTGAAACTGTGACGCAAACGGTTAAACAACATAAATAGGTAATAGGTGGATTTAAAAAACTGATGGTTTGCCCTGCATCATTCTGGAGCCCTCTCTTTTAATACAATCTGCTAACGGGTTTTCTGCCATGTCTACACGCCATATAAACGATAATGTTCTTTCCATTGTGAGTTCTGGTACATTTAGTGCCACTAACTGACCGCTATCTATATATTTCTCTACATCTAAATAAGGTAAACAAGTCACATATGAACCATTAGCCACTAAACTTCTTAAAACAGGCACGTGTTCGTACTCTCTCCACACGTCCAGATCCGATATAAGGTGATGAATGGAGCTATCAAAAATTTTTCTTGTCCCTGAACCTATCTCCCTCAACACCCATTTAGCTTGTTCTAATTGTGCGAGACTCACTCTCTCCTTGATCGAAAAAGGGTGATGTGCAGAAACAACCACAGTTAAATGATCCCTACACCAAACTTCTTGATGTATACGGCTGTCGTCACACCGCCCTTCAATAATGCCTAGGTCGTACTGGTAATCCAAAACAGCATCAATCACCCCTTGAGTACTTTGCACACCTAAGTTAATTCTCATTTCAGGAAAATCGTTATCAATAATACTGATTAATTCTGGCACTAGATGTTCCGCAGGAGTTTGACTTGCTCCAAGCCTTATTTCACCACTGATAAGGTGCTGCTCTACAAAGCCAAGTTCAATTTGTTGAGCGTCTTGCAGCAAACGCTTGGCCTTAGGTCGTAACCACACACCCCAGTGAGTTAGAGCCATCCGTTTACCCTGGCGATTGAACAACGGGCGTCCAAGCATTTTTTCTAACTGAGCCAAAGACATACTCGTCGCTGATTGAGTCAGAGACAGTTTTTCCGCCGCTTGACTAACACTGCCTGTGTCTGCGACAGCCTCAAATACTGTTAGTTGCTTTAGTGAATAACGCATAGGGTCCCTCCAATTTACCTAATACGCACTACTTTACATATAGTTCACTTCATTTCATATCAATTTAATTGATGAGATGTTTAAAAATTATCAATTTTACCTGACTTACCCGCTTGGATTATTCTTTTTAGCGAACCACACAATATTCTTAAGTGGTTATTTTTATGAGGAAATATTATGAAATTTAAACATGGGGGCTGCCTCTATGTCGTCAGATAGTTTTTCGGAAGTCAAACAGCTGCTTTCTCCAAATGAGATGATGAGTGAGGCCGAAAGGTTTGCATTAAGTAAAACACAAAAAACGTCTCAGATGACGATAGGCCTAGCCTTTATGGCTGGTATTTTTATCGGGTTAGCCTTCCTTTTTTATATA
>ASRM01000090.1_pt1 | contig 16699 bp, 17 predicted proteins | sample 693238 | NCBI WGS metagenome assembly ASRM01 (sample SAMN02169242, study PRJNA158439) | bioreactor metagenome | isolation source: day 74 sample from continuous culture bioreactor inoculated with sediment... | place: Germany: Bremen
TTCTGGTTAAACTCTAAAAGCGTGGCCAATATTAGTTGACCACTACACTTCAACGTCTTTTCTAATACGTTCAGCTACTAACTTCGCATCGTCTAAATTGGTTTCTGAAAATAACATGGCAAACTCTTCACCGCCAAGCCTGCCTAGTAAATCTTCATGTCTTAAATTTTCTAAGCATATATCAGAAAGTGTGCATATTGATTTATCGCCTACGCCATGTCCATAGGTGTCGTTGATAGCTTTGAAATAGTCGATATCCAACATAAGTACTGACAATGGCCTGTTTTTTCGAATGTGGAAACTGACTTGTTTATCGGCTGAAAAAAAGAAGTGGCGGCGGTTACTTATACCAGTGAGATAGTCGGTATTTGATTCTTTCGTTAATTTATCTTCTATCTCTTTTCTGGGAGATATATCGACTAAAGTCCAGACAACGCCTTTGTCCAAATCAGGGGAGCTGCTTTTATCTAAAGCAATACCCGAGATACTGAGCCATACGGTTTCGCCAGTTATTTTTTTAAATGGGTAGTCAACGACTAATGGTTTGCCTTTTAATAGACTTTTTTCTATATAGAAGTCGAATAACTCTTGGTGAGGTGGATCTAAATGATAAGAGGACAGTGTGTGGTTTTCAACTTGTGTGAACGAATCGTATCCTAGCAATTCACATGATGCTTTGTTTGCCTGGCTTATACGGAATTGTTTGTCAGTAAGTAAGATACCTGCTAAGCACCTTTCATATAAGCTTCTAAAGTCTATTCGATTTTCCATAATCGCCCACAGTATCAAATCACCTTAATCTATAATTATATCACTAACCGGGCGATATGTTGCGATTTGTCACGATTGATGCGTTGATCTGCGCGATAGGTGATTTATGCAACCTGGCATCTTAACGAAGATTCGTCTCTTAACTCGTGTTACTAACGTGACATTATAGATTTGCTCAGATAGTTAATAACAGCAGTTAATATAAGGTTTATATCTTAATGCATGTATATTTGAATTGCCTTTATTAGTAATGGATAATTATTAAGGCTTGCTTATTTATAACCCTAACCTATACATGAACAGAAATCACACTCTATGAAAAAATAGATCTAATGTGTGTACTATGGCTAACAATTGGCCCATAAAGCATTTACTCTATTCGGTCTGTTAGGTTATGACTCAAGCTGATTGTATTAAGGTTATGAAAAAAATTAATGAAGCGAAAGCTCTGGTGATAAGTAGCACCATGAAAGACATCAGTACGGCTTCCATTGCGCTGCAATCTCTAGGGGTGGCCGAACATAATATTCACTCAGTGCATAACTTTAAACTGGCTCTTCGAAGGGTAACTCAGCCTTCGTACGACATTTACATCATGGATTTTGATCAAGCTGATAGCCGTGAAGAGTTCTACCATAAAGCACAGTCAACCAAATTCATTAATGACCTTTCTATTAAGATTTTTCTCACTTCAGAGAAGAAATCTATTTATGGAATTTTAGATCTCGTACCTGACTCTTATTTAATGAGGCCATTTACGGCTGCGAAAATAAAATCAAAACTATCTGTCGCATATAATGAGAAAAGTAAATTAAAAAACATTATTGAGAAGGATGTTAATAATAACAAAACATTGTCTGATTGTAATTTATTAGAGATCTACCACCCGAACTTTTATTATCAGATTATGGAGAAACGAGGAAAGGTTTTTGAAGACATGGGAGAGCAAGAAGTCGTTCTCAATCTTTATGAATCTATGATTAAACGCATTGACAATAAAGCGAGCCATAGCTGGTTATATGCCCGTTATCTTAAGGCGTTAATTCAAGCCAAAAAGGTAAAGAAAGCCGATACGATACGAAAACACATTTTAGCGAATAAAGTTAGAATATCGCCAGAGCTATACGATGTAATGATAGATCTAGATATCTGCTTAGGAAGTATAGAAGAGGCGCAGACGAAATCAGAGTCTATCTGTGCGCTGATCCCATCCAGTTATCAAAGAAAAGAGTTGCTGTCTACCATATACCTTATTCAAGGTGATTATGAAAAGGCAATGAAACTATTTAACTCAAATTATATGGTCAATAAAGATAGCTATAATGACAAGCCATTAAATATGTTGTATTACCTGAGGTCGATTTTATATGTAGCTCAGCAAGATGAAGAGTCAAGACACTTATATCTAAACAAGTTTGAATATCAGATGAAGTCCTTTAAATATAAGCAACTTTCAGATAACGAAAAGTTAAAGTTAAAACTGTTGCAGCTTCATAAGCGCTATCTTGAAGGAAAAATCAGCGAAGTGCATAGTAAAATTGCTGAAATGACAGAAATTATGGGTTCTATGTCCCTGAAAACATTGCATCATTTCATAACGCTATTGGGGCTATTAGGTTTAGAGGCTGAACTGGAGTCCGCCTACGAAATCGCGTTAGCCAAATTTAGAGAGATTGATACCGATGCTCTGAGCAGAGCACAGATTTACTTGATTGACGGAACGTTTCGTTCGTTTAAACAGGCTAGTTAAAGCATGCATCTCCCTTCATTTGCAACAATTGGTTTCATAGGTCAAATTCGCGTTATGTCCTATAACGCGATAATTTCAGGGTAAATAACATATGAGCCATGAACACTTTAAAGGAAAATATGAAGTTGAGCTTAAGTATCGCCTTCCTGATAAACAGGCTTTTCTTGAGGTTTTAAGTTCGCTAGACCATGAAGTAATGCTCGAAAACAACCTTGAATCAGACTGTTATTTTGACTTACCTGATCAATCCCTTAAGCATCAGAATAAAAGTGTCTGTATTAGAGAAATGCAACCTTCGGGTATTCTACTTTGGATCATGAAAGGACCGGAAGCTGACCGATGTGAAGCGGTTAATATTTCTGACGCAGAAAAAGCCAAATCTATCCTGCTTACAATGGGGTACTCAATATTATTTAGAATGGAAAAAACGCGTAGTATTTATTTTGTTGGAGAGTACCACCTAACTTTAGATCACTTAGATGATGTGGGTGATTTTGCTGAATTTGCCATAATGACGGATGATGAATCTAAATTGAAATATTATCGCAGAGAACTGGTTAAATTGGCCGATCAGTTTGGCTTATCTGGGTCACAACTTGAATATCGGTCATATAGAGAATTATGTTCATAAAATAAACGAAACAAGTAGTCTGAATACACATGAAAAAGATCATTTTTAGCTTAATAGTGAGTTTGTTATTGCCTAACCTGGCTTATGCCCATGTCGATGCATCTGATGGAGGTTTTTGGTCTGGTCTGAACCATCCTGTGTTAGGTCTGGACCATTTACTTGCCATGGTGAGTGTGGGAGTGCTGAGTGCTCAAATGGGAGGGCGGGCTATATGGTCGGTGCCTACCACCTTTGTTTTAGTCATGTTGCTCGGTGGTATTTTGGGAATGCAAAATATTCAGCTAATATCTGTTGAGTTGGGTATTGCTTTTTCGGTATTTGTGCTGGGTATCGCTATTGCAGCGGATAAGAAATTTTCTGCGATATGGACTATGTTTTTTGTCGGTATTTTTGCTTTATTTCACGGGCATGCGCATGGTGTGGAAATGCCAAGTTTAGCCAGTCCGGTGCTCTATGCTCTCGGGTTTGTTTCTGGCACCGCTGTTATTCATATTGCCGGGGTAGTAATTGGCTCGTATGCAAATAGCAGTGCTTACGGGGAAAAACTAATGCGGTATTCTGGAGCTGGTATCGCTGGAACAGGGCTCTATTTTATCTTTAGCTAAGTTGAATAAATTAGCGAGGTTACCATGGATGAGATTGGAAATGCGGCGCTCATTGTCGAGGGTGGTGCGATGCGAGGAGTTTTTTCTTGCGGCATTTTGGATCATTTTTTGTCGGTAGGTTTTTCTCCATTTGATAGTTTTTGGGGTGTTTCAGCAGGCGCTTCTAATTTGACTGCGTATCTGGCCAATATGCCAGAAAGAAACCTGAAAATTTATACCGATTATAGCTGTCGTAAAGAATTCATTCGTTTCGACAACATATTACATGGTCAGGATATTATGGATCTAGATTGGCTTTGGGATGTGACGCTTTCAGAGTTGGGATTAGATCTTGCTAAGATAGAGGCGGATGGTCGCCCTTTCTTCATGGGGGTCACCAATAGAGATACCGGAAAGGCGGTTTATTGGCCTGCGACAGAGCAGAGCCTTATTGAGACAATGAAGGCGAGCAGTGCGTTGCCTGTTTTGTATAAGAACGGCGTTAAACTATCAGATGGGAACTATTATTTTGATGGTGGAGTTTCGGACTCTATTCCGGTTGAAGAAGTAATAAGGCGTGGTGCGAAGCGCATCATGATCTTAAGAAGCCAGCAGTATGATTATCGAAAATCGGCGGTTAAATTTCCCTATCTGGTAAAAAAAATGTTGGCTAAGACACCACAGTTAGTGGAGCCTTTGCTTGATCGTGCGGAAAAATATAACGCTTCAATTGATTTGATTCGAAACCCGCCTGTAGGCGTAGAGATCGTTGAAGTCTGCCCTCCAGAGTCTTTTCAACTTAAGCGATTAACTCGAGATCCTAAACCACTTTTTCATGGTTATAACCTAGGGAAATTAGCGGCAATTGAGGTAATTGAAAAATGGGGTCATGTAAATGGGTATTGAAACACCTAGGTTGATATTAAGACAATGGCAAGCCAGTGATCTGGAGCCATTTCATCAATTAAATAGAGATCCGAATGTGATGCGCTATTTTCCTGCTATTTTATCTAAGCAAGAGAGCGATAGTATTGCGGAGCGCTTGACCCTGATAATAGAAAAAACGGGCTGGGGTTTTTGGGCTGTTGAACTAAAAGAAACTAACGAGTTCATAGGTTTTGTTGGGTTACTGAGCCAAGATGAAAGCGGTATTCCGGAAACACCGTTTGTTGAAATTGGCTGGCGACTTTCATATGCGTATTGGGGTAAAGGCTACGCTTCAGAGGCTGCTCATGCTTGCCTTAAATTCGCATTTGAGCAGCTAAATTTAGACGCTGTATATGCATTTACTGCTCTACCGAATAAACCATCGCGTAAGGTAATGGAAAGGCTGGAAATGCACAACATCAAACACGATTTTGACCACCCAAGCCTAGCCAAGGGACATGTTTTAGAACGGCATTGTTTGTATAAAATAACCAGCAACCAATGGTCTTTAATTTCCGCTTTATGAGGAGTTAATCGGTGATTCCAGTAAATACGTCGGTCGTTGCCGGAGTGGCATTATCTCAGTTTGGTGATGAGACCAAGTTACTATTAATGAAACGCACGAGAGAAGAGTATTGGTGTCATATTGCCGGGAAAATTGAGCCGGGAGAATTGGCTTGGCAGGCAATGATTCGTGAGTTCATGGAAGAGACTCAAATAGAGGTAAACTCGCTATATAATGGTGAGTACCTAGAGCAATTTTATGAAGCTAATAGCAATCAACTCCTGATAATTCCTAGCTTTGTGGTGGTATGTCCGCCAGAACAAAAAGTCGTACTGAATTCAGAACATACTGACTATAAATGGTGTTCATTGGAAGAGGCTAAATCTATAGTGCCTTTTCCAAATCAGCGTTTATTATACAATCATGTTTGGCAGCACTTTGTCATCAACCCTCCGTCTGAGTTTTTACGGATAACGTTGTAGATGCAGTACTGAGCGCATTTGGTTACAGGAACACTGTTTGTTATGCAGTTCCACCGCGCTTTGTTAGCGTGATGGATCCGACTATCGATATTGACTTACCATTAACGTGGCGTTCGTATTAGTCAGCACTGTTTTCGAAATGATATGATTCCGGAACAACAACAATACCCTTTTCAGAAATCTGAAATCGCTTACTATCCTCTACCGAGTTAAAACCTATTTTTGTGCCGGCAGGAATAACGACATGTTTATCAATAATACAGTTTCTTAGTTGGCAGCCTTCTCCTACCTGAACGTTATCAAACAGTATTGAATCTGCAATGGTGGCACTGTCTTCAATGCGTACTCCCGGAGACAGAACAGAGTTTTGAACTGAGCCACCAGAAATAACAACACCATTGGAAATAATGGAGTTAATGAAAATACCTTCGTTACCAGTCACAGACGAAACGGTTCTGGCGGGAGGGAGTTGGGGTTCGTAGGTTCTAATTGCCCAGTCTTGCTGATAAAGATCCATTGGAGCAATAGGATTAAGCAAATCCATATTGGCTTGATAATAAGAATCTATGCTTCCTACGTCGCGCCAATAAGCATCATTGGTTACCCGACCGCTGTCTCCACCAAACTCATGTGAATACACGCGCTCACCGTCGATGAGTTTAGGGATAATGTCGTTGCCGAAATCGTTACTGGAGTTTAGATTATCGGCATCTTGCTCTAAAGCTTCAATAAGGGCATCAATAGAGAAAATATAAATACCCATAGAAACAAGGCTACGGTCTTGGTTTTTAGGCGTGGCTGCGGGTTGTTTAGGTTTTTCAGAAAAAGCGATGATCTTGTGGCTGTCGTCTACCGACATAACACCAAATGCCGAGGCTTCTTCTATCGGTACTTCCATACATGCTATCGTGAGGTCGGCGTTTGTTTGTTTATGCTTTTGAAGCATGGCATCGTAATCCATACGGTAGATATGATCACCGGAAAGCACCACAACATATTTCGCTTCGCTACGAGATAGCAGCCATAAGTTTTGATAAATAGCATCAGCGGTGCCGCTATACCACTTATCACCCTGACGCATTTGAGGTGGAACCACGGTGATATATTCACCTAGTTCTGGATTGAATACTGACCAGCCATCGCGCAAATGTTTCTGCAGTGAATGCGATTTATATTGCGTGAGTACCAGAATTCGGCGTAAGCCAGAATGAAGACAGTTGGTGAGGGTGAAATCAATAATTCGGTATTTCCCGCCAAATGGCACTGCGGGTTTGGCCCTGTTGTCGGTGAGAGGGGATAAACGCGATCCCATCCCTCCTGCGAGCACAACGGTTAATGTTTCCTGCATCTCTTCACTCCCTGAATATGTGCATATTTTGAATATATTGGATATAGACAATCAAGGATCGGGCCAAAAGTTAACTGATTGAAAATTAATAGGTATTAAATTGGTTTAAACGCTGTTGCACTAAAATAGAATGAGTAAGAAAAATAAATGCACCATAATAACGCACTGCTCTGTAATGTGAGCAATATTGGGTGCAGTTATATGCACAATCATCATTTGTAGATCAAATACAGGTGATTCTGCGTTTGGGGCGTCGAAAGAAAGAGGAGCGTAAGGAGCGGCTCCTCAATAGTGTAGGGGACGTTACTTGTTGCTTGTGTATGTAAGCTTAATATTTTTTATACAGGCTCAACTGTCCTTCTTTGCTAAACGCAACAACATTAAAGTCTTTATAAGGCTGCCCTGGTTTAGCCATGCCAGGAGAGTGCTGAGGCATACCCGGTGCAGCGATGCCTGAAATGTTGTCCGGACGTTCTTCAAGCAGGCGTGAAATATCCGCTTCAGGCACATGGCCTTCAACCATATAACCATCAATCACAGCGGTGTGACATGAGGCTAACTGACCGGGCATACCAAACTTATGTTTAACAGGTGTCCAGTCCTGACGATGGTGCACATTCACTTTATACCCTTTTTCTTCCATAATCATCGCCCACCCTTTGCAGCAGCCACAGGTTGGTGACTTGTACAGCTCTATAGTCGGTTTGGCGAAGGCGGAAAAACTGAAAATTAGTGACGCCGTCGCTAGAAGTTTAATTAATGATTTCATAATGAGTTACCTTAAATAATGTGTATTTATTTGATATGGATCTCAAGTACACTTTGTTTATATTTTAATTGAATAACACCCGGCTCTGGTGTCCACTGAAATGCTTGGGTTTCGTAGGGGCTGATCTGAAGCGAGGTCGAATTTACTGGTGAAATTGACAGGTCAACGGGTTCAAATAACTTGTTTAGAATAACAAGCTGGCTGACCTGACCATTATCTATGGAAACGATTTTTTGGCTGGGTTTATCTTCAATAATCCACTCAACTAAGGGGATTTCGCCCAGTGCTGTTAGGTAATTTCCCAGAAGTTGTCGTTTATGACTATTTAGAACCTCACTCAATAACGTCATCGTAGGTTCATTGTCTAAAACCTTATTAATATCCTCCAGACTTTTACCGCGGATATTGCCACCCACATTACCACCACCTTGCGCGTACATACCGTGGCATGTAGAGCAACCATACCCACCTGCGGTTCTGAAGAGGTGCTCTCCATCTTCAAAATTACTGGGGCTGTCTGCCTGAGAATAAGTGCTGAAGCATAACAAGGCTATGTTCAAGAATATCTTTAGTCGATCTACCATCTTTTATTCCAGTTGTTAGCGTATGCAAATACGTAATGCCTTGTATTAAAATAATTAATACAAGTTACACGACAGCGTCGTGTACAGTGAAGCTAAGCTTATTGCTGGAATTAAGTGATGGGAGGCCGGTAGGGAGAGCCTGAAATAAGGTTGGGCTGTTCTATTGTCTCTCTTGAGACGAGCATTAAACTAAATGGCTGGTGATTGGTTCGGGCTGGCTCTGAAATTACCGTATAACTCGTTGCACAGCTGGTAGAGCAGCATAGAGGGTCAGAGCTTATGTTATCTGAATCACAGCAACCTTGCTCGGTGGTGATTGTTTTTACTGCTACGGAAGGACAGGGTGACTCAGAGGAACTTGCTTCCATTGTGATTGATGTGGACGAAAGCATCTGTAAAGGCATAAGAGACGCACTCGTAGCAATACTAGAGGATAGTAATGCCATTAGTGTAAATAGTGTTAACCAAATTGTGTGCATTTTCTTTTGCATCACAGTCTCTTAAATCCAAACATAACAAACCAACTATCCATCAGGACTTATTTTCTGTCAAGGACTTGTTTTCCCTATCGTTGGTGAGAAAACCGATAAGTTAACTCAATGGATCAGAAATACGCTTGTTGGTTCGCTATTCTCTTCCGGAACTAGTGCTATAGTCCTATAGTGTTATTTTTAATGATATTAGGGTCTTATCATGCGATGGTTGTTTTCTACCCTGTTACTCTTTTTGTCGATGAGCGTTTTTTCATTGTCCGCTTTGGCTGAGAGCGCCTCAGATATTGTCAATAAGTCCGACCAACAGATGCGTGGTGAGTCGAGTTATACCGTGGTAACCATGCGAATTATCAGGCCGGACTGGACACGCAGCATGAGCATGAAAAGCTGGACCAAAGGCAAAGACCTCTCGCTAGTATTAGTGACCGCGCCAGCAAAAGACAAAGGAAGTACTTCACTAAAACGTCAAAGAGAGATGTGGAATTGGATCCCCGCCATTGAAAGGGTGATCAAAATATCACCTTCAATGCTAAGTCAGTCCTGGATGGGTTCCGATTTTACTAATGATGATCTGATTAACCAGTCTTCAATCGTTGTGGACTATACCCACGATATGGTCAAACAGGAACGGTTTGATGGAGATCTTACTTACGTCATTGATGCTATTGCTAAGCCGGACTCTCCGGTGGTATGGAGTAAGGTTCGCTTATGGATATCGACCACTACGTATCTGCAAAGAAAAGTGGAGTTTTATGATGAGTTTGATGAGCTGATCAATCGAATGCAAACATTTGACATTAAAGAGGTTGGAGGTCGAATGTTGGCGACCCGGATGGAAATGATCCCAGTAGATAAGGTTGGTCAAAAAACCGAAATGATCACAGAACAAGCGCAGTTTGATTTTGAGATCGGCGATGACTTTTTCTCTCAGAGCCAGATGAAATCTCTCCGGGATTAAGGTAGGCCTATGTTAATCACTTTAGCATGGCGGAATTTATGGCGGCAGAAGCGGCGAACATTTCTAACCGCTTCTGCTCTGGCACTTGCTCTGTTTCTTTCCCTGCTTGTTCGTAGCCTTCAGGAAGGGACGTACAGTTCCAATATTGACAATGCGGCCCGTTTTTATACCGGACTTATTCAGGTACAGCAGCCTAAATACGCCGATAGCTTAAGCATTGACGATATTCTACCTATGGATGACATGATAACCGCGCCGATGAAACAAAACGCGAATATTAGCGTTATGTTACCGAGAATAGAGTCCTTTGCTTTAGCGGCGGCTGGTGATAAGTCAAAAGGCGTACTGGTTATGGGCATTGACCCTCAAGGAGAAGATCAGTATTCCTCTATCAGCAATAAAATAGTTCAGGGTGAGTTTTTACATAAAGATGAACAAAAACTGGTTATCGGCCAAGGATTAGCGAGTTATTTTTCACTGACGGTGGGTGATGAACTGATACTGTATGGCCAAGGCTATCGTGGTCAGACGGCAGCTGGATTGTATCCCATTAAAGGTATCGTGCGTTTCCCGATCGCCGATCTGGATAATCAGCTGGTCTATATGCCGCTGTCAGTGGCGCAAGCGTTATACAGCACAGGTGAGCAAGTTACCTCCTGGGTTTTGCATACCAAGGAACTTTCTCAATTGCCGTCCACCGTGGACGCATTGAAAGCCGCTTATAAAGACAGAGTTAATGTAAGAGACTGGCAGGATCTCGCTCCGGAACTAGCACAGCAGATCATGATGGATAGGGTTGGTGGTGTGTTTCTTATCTACGTTCTATATGGCGTGGTCGGTTTTGGTCTGTTTGCGACCATATTAATGATGACATTAGAGCGCCAGAGAGAGTTTGGCGTCATGCTCGCCACCGGATTACTAAGGGTCCGATTGCTGCAGCTTATTTTTATTGAGTCTGTATTTATCGCCTGTATTGGTATTGTGCTCGGGCTAGTGTGTAGTGCACCTGTATTAACTTATCTCTATTTTTATCCCATTGAAATCACGGGGGATGCGGCGCAACTGATGTTAGATTCAGGTTTTCTGCCTGTCATGCCTATATTAATTGCTCCTGAATTGTTCATAGATCAGGTTATCGCCATCCTGTTTATTTTGTTGCTTTGTCTGATATACCCAATGTACCGGATATATACACTGGACTTAGTTCGGGCATTAAAAGGAGGTGCACATGCTCATTAAACTGGCGTGGCGCAACCTATGGCGCAATAAACTAAGAACTAGCATTATGCTTGGTGCCATGATATTTGGATTAATGGGGGTTGTCGCTATGATGGGCTTCATGTCTGGTATGGTGGACAACATGATCCATAATGCGATTGCCTGGCAAACCAGCCATATCCAGATACACAATAGAAAGTATATCGAAAATCCGGATATCAACTCGACGATTAAAGGTTCTGAGTTATTGGTCAGTATGCTGGAAAAAAGAACGGAAATTAAAGCGCTATCAACGCGGCTCCTCGCTGATGGAATGATAGGCTCAGCGCGCAGCACTAGGGGCGTCAGGATCAATGGTGTCGATATAAAAGCAGAAGAGAAAATAACGCCAATGGCACAGAATATCATTGATGGGGAATGGTTATCTGAACAAGGGCGAAATCCGGTACTTGTTTCTGGCAAAACGTCGGAACGATTACGCCTAAAGCTGGGTTCAAAAGTCGTTCTTACTTTTACTAATGGTGTGGGAGAGGTGACTGGTGCGGCATTTCGTGTACGGGGTATTTTTAAAACGCCATCAACAAGCTATGACGACAATAACGTGATTGTGCGTAAAGCGGATCTCAAAAAAGTGGCGCGAATAGACGGTGTACATGAGATTGCCATCTTATTGGATGAAACATTTCAGCAGGAGTCGAGAGAGCCTGTTGTCCGGCTTGCTTATGATATCCAGTCTATATCAGCGGTAGGTAATGTCGTTCGTGACTGGACTCAGATACAACCTCTGCTTGCAACAATGATGGCCACTATGGGCATCAGCAATGCCATTATGCTGGGTATTTTTGTCTTAGCTATGGGGTTTGGCATCGTCAACATTTTACTCATGTCAGTGTTTGAGCGGACACAAGAATTTGGGGTATTGATGGCCGTAGGCATGCAAAAGCATAAAGTATTTGCCTTGATCATGTTGGAGAGTACCTGGCTAGGAGTATGCGGGGCAACGCTGGGCGTGCTCGCTTGTATGAGCATGATTCAACTATTACAGATAACCGGGTTGCCTTTAGGGGCAATGGCTGAAGGTCTGGGTGCTTATGGCGTAGATACCGTTTTATATCCAAGAGTGAGTTTATTCGAATATCAGGCTATCTTTTCTACTGTCGTCATTTCAAGCATCATCGCGGCCTTATACCCCGCGCGGCAAATACTGAAACAGCGACCTGCACAAGCTATGTCGGAGAAACATTAATAATGACCATTCAGATCAAGCAATTGTGTAAAACCTATAATCAAGGCTCAGACTTTCCGGTTCATGCGGTTAAAAACTTAGATTTAACCATTGAACAAGGAGAGTTTATTGCGGTTATGGGCCCATCGGGGTCAGGGAAAACCACATTATTGAATATGCTTGGCGGTATTGACGAACCGACATCAGGTGAGGTGCTTATTGATGGCTGTAATATCTGCCAGCTGAAGGAGAGAGACCTCATCGCTTTTCGCCGGGATAATATAGGGTTTATTTTTCAGGACTACAGCCTGCTTCCAGTGTTAACAGCGCTGGAAAACGTAGAGTTTGTGATGCAGTTGCAGGGTCGCAGTAATGCCGAATGTTTAGAACGTTCAAAAGCGCTGCTTAAACAAGTCGGGCTCGAAAAACAGCAGAATAAAGTGCCGAGAAAATTGTCTGGTGGTCAGCAACAGAGAGTCGCGGTGGCTCGTGCACTGGCTCCCCGCCCGCGTTTCGTCATGGCGGATGAACCCACTGCCAATTTAGATGCGAAAAGTACCGCAGAACTTCTGGATATTATGCAACACCTTAATGAAATAGAAGGTACGACCTTCATCTTCTCGACGCATGATCCAAGGGTGATTAAGCGTGCGCGTCGAGTGATTGTTTTTGAAGATGGTCAATTAGAACAAGACCAACGTAATATACCCGAGAAGAATGATTAGATGAAAAACAGCATTTTTTCCTGTTTCGCTCTTTTATCAACATCGGCATTTGCTCAGATACCGGGGTTGGAACCAGTAAAAACCTGGAGTCTTGATGGTTACGTAAAATACATGGCAACATGGGCACTTCCGGACGATGATGACAACACCTTAGACCAACTCGTACATCAACGGTTTAACTACGAATATAGATTCAGTCCGTCGTTACGTTTTAATGCCGGAATGCGAAATCGCTTTATCTGGGGGGAATCAGCAAAGGAGTCGCAATATCTTGATGTTATATCGTCGGATGACGGGTATATGGACTTATCTACCAACTGGCTGGAGCAAGACGGTCGGGTTGGAAATAGTCAGTTTGATCGCCTTTATGTCGACTGGAATCAGCAAGATTGGCAGGGCAGAGCGGGACGATTTCGAATAAATTGGGCTATGACAACCATCTGGAATCCCAACGATGTTTTCAATACTTATTCTACCTATGATTTTGATTACGAAGAGCGGCCCGGTAGTGATGCCATTATGCTGGGAAGACAGCTAGGTTTTGCCAGTGAAGCAGACTTCGTTTTTAGCCCCAATAAAGACCAAGAATTAAATAGCTATGCGTTGAGGTATCTGTTCAATTGGAATACATGGGATGCACAGGTTATAACGGGTAGAACTAAACTTGATCATTTTATTGGCGCCGGATTTGCCGGAGATATTCTAGGAGCTGGTTTCAAAGGTGAGCTCAGTTATTTTACACCAGACAAAAGGCGTTGGAATGGCATAGAGCAGTATTCGGCCGTTATCTCAAGTATCGAGTCAGATTATAGCTTTTCTAGCCAACGGAACTGGATGATTAAATCCGCACTGCTTCATCATTCAAGCCCACAACAGCCAGCTAATGCAAACATCTTTTTTGGTCAGCCTCTCAGTGCCAAGACTCTCAGTTTTACCCATTGGACAGGTTATCTTGAAGTGAGTATGGATATCACACCGTTAAATAAGTTACTACTATCGAGTATCTATTATCAGGATGGATCCGGATTTATCGGTTTAACCAGTAACTATTCACTGGCCGATGATTGGCAGCTATTAGCGGTAGTTCAACGTTTTGACGGCACTAGTAACAGCTTATTTGGAGAAAATCCAAATACTTTGTTATTTACTCAATTGAAGTGGAATTTTTAGTTATGTCATTTGGCTGGCATTGGTTTTTGGGTAAGTGGTATTTGACCTAATAGGATGAAAATCGTTAAAAATTAATCAGCCTATTTATTATTCTGAAATTATCACAAATATATCATGGTTAGTTAATAATGAAAGTTGGCTGTAAATAAGAATATTAATATTTAATAAATTAGATGACGTTTATAATGCTCGCCTGTATGTATCTTGTTGATTTTTATTATTTAAGCTGAAGCGTTGAGAGTGTTTACTCAGTGATTTAGGTTTGCTCCTAGTCATTCACCCACAAAAATGTGGTGAAAAATGCATCTACGCCCCATCTCTCCGCCCGTCTTCATTCACTTAGGGGGGATTGCGAGCAGTTTTTGCAGAATATAATGTACCTATATCTGTTGTGACTAAACATAGGATGGTTTCTCCGTCGATGTCGTCACTGCTAGGGCTTGCTTATATCTAAAGCGTGTTTTCCTCAGCAAGCCGAATTAAACAGGATGAATAAAAGATGAAGAGCAACATAGAAAATCTTACTAAAACGGATGTCATATTACATGCGTTTGACTGGCCTTATGCTGATGTAACAAGCAAGGCAAAAGAGATAAGTAAACTGGGTTACCGCACTGTACTGGTGTCACCACCAATGAAGTCGTATAAACACAGTGAAGGGACGAAATGGTGGCAACGCTATCAGCCTCAAGACTATCGAGTGATAGATAATCAGCTTGGCAATACAGAAACTTTTTTTAGCATGGTTAAGACACTAAAAGCAGAGGGTGTGCAAGTGTATGCCGATGTAGTGTTTAACCATATGGCGAATGAATCTAGTCGCCGTCTAGACCTTAATTATCCCAGTGATAAGGATATGAATAACTATCTGAATCAATGGGGTGAATATCAAGAGCAGCTGTTGTTCGGTGATTTGAGGGAACCTCTTTTCACTAAAAATGACTTTGTTGAAGCGTTTGGTATTGAAGATTGGCAGGATAAGTGGCAGGTACAAAATGGTCGAATAACCGGGGGCCCTGAAGATCCCGGCTTACCAACATTACGCGATAATACTCATGTTGTTGAGCAACAAAAAAATTACCTTAAAGCCTTAAAAAGTATGGGTGTTAAGGGGTTTCGAATTGACGCAGCTAAACACATGTCACTCGAGCATCTGCAAAAAGTATGGACCGATGAGATAACAGATGATGTGCATATCTTTGGTGAAATCATTACCGATGGTGGAGCGACAAAACAAGAATATGAACTCTTTTTACAGCCTTATTTACAGTCAACGCGGCTAGGTGCATACGACTTTCCTTTATTTAATACGGTCTTCAACGCATTCCAGCCAGACGGAGATATGCAGTCTTTAGTTAATCCTTATTGTTTCGGTCAGGCGTTATCTTACCGAAGAGCGATTACGTTCGCGGTAACGCATGATATTCCTAATAATGATGTGTTTCAGAACCTGATCATGGAAGAGGAGAGTGAATGGTTGGCTTATAGCTACATTTTAGGTCGGGATGGTGGTGTGCCGCTGATTTATACCGATTTAGATACCAGTGGTATCCTTGATGAAGCTGGCAAACCTCGCTGGTTTAACTCATGGCAAGATCCGCGTATGGCGAAGATGATTTCTTTCCATAATCAAATGCACGGTGAACCGATGCGAAGAGTGGTGGGCGATGAAGACTATGTGGTTTTCTCTCGTGGCGACAAAGGCTTGCTGGCAATTAACAAATCGGCGCATACGATAGAGATAGCGATAGACTGGCAAACGGATATGCGGGATGTTCTGACTGACAAGCGGTTTGAGTCCGTTCAGGGAGAGTTCGATTTTACTTTGCCTCCTAAATCCAGCCTGATGTTAGTGTCCGAAACCAAGTAAATTGAACCTGAATAGGTGCAAAATGCACCTATTCAGGCTTGAAAGGAAATGCAGACTTAAACAATAAACTTGTTCAAGATATTGCTCTGTTCACGCACATTTTCGGTCTGAACCTGCATTGCCATGTTGGCATCGTTGGCCCCCTCAGAAACTTGCACAGAAAGATCTTTAATCTTCACCGTATTCGAGTTGATCTCTTCAGCGACCAAGCTTTGTTCTTCAGCGGCGGAAGCAATTTGCATGTTCATATCTGAGATACGTTGAATGGCATCTCTAATTCGGTCAAGAGCAAGGTTCGCTTCCTGAGCCTGACTGACGGTATTGCTTGCCGTGTCTTTACTTAGTCCCATAGCCTTAGCAACAGAACTCGCACCTGCTTGAAGCTGTTCAATCATATTACGAATTTCGGTTGTCGACTCTTGTGTCCTCTGCGCAAGAGTACGAACTTCATCTGCAACTACGGCAAATCCTCGACCCTGTTCACCAGCACGAGCCGCTTCAATGGCTGCGTTTAATGCAAGCAAGTTAGTTTGGTCGGCAATATCATTGATAACCTGCAATACGGTTTCAATACTATCGGTGGCGGCTTCCAGTGATTTCACCTCATCAACAGCTTGATCAATACGGTCTGAAAGCTCGTTAATCGACTCTGTCGTATGGCTCACCACTAAAGTACCCTGCTGGGTTG
>ASRM01000091.1_pt1 | contig 16633 bp, 15 predicted proteins | sample 693238 | NCBI WGS metagenome assembly ASRM01 (sample SAMN02169242, study PRJNA158439) | bioreactor metagenome | isolation source: day 74 sample from continuous culture bioreactor inoculated with sediment... | place: Germany: Bremen
TACCGGCAGCAGCTTCTCGAGCATTAACTTTACGACCTGAGAGGCTTAGCGTGTAGGTTACTACTTCTTCTACTCCCTCAGCGCCTAATACTTCTTTCCACGCTGGCATAGCACCGATACGACCGTTCATTATTGTCGTCACGATAGCTTGAGGCTCACCACCATATAACCATGCGTCATCTGCTAAGTTAGGGAAGCCTATCTGACCTCGTGCATCTGAACCGTGGCATTGAGAACAGTTCTGCAAGAATAAACGCTGTCCTACTTTTAGTGCATCAGAGTCCTTTGCAATTTCAGGAATTGAACGTAATTCACCGTCACTGTTATAAGCTAAACGGTTAAATGCTTCACCAAAGTAGGTGTCAGCATCATCCAACTCTTTTGCATATTCGTCTAAAATCTTATTCTTTTGAGAATGAGTAATAGACTGTTTAAGCTCTGTTATGTTCATCACTGTTTGGTCAGAACTCGTCCAGCCTAATAGGCCTTTAAAGTTTCCTAATCCAGGAAAAAGTGCAAAATAAACGGCTGCAAATATAAAAGTACTGACGAATAGATAAGTCCACCATTTAGGTAGAGGGTTATTCAATTCACGAATACCATCATACTCGTGCCCCATATCAGCGCCTTCTTCAACGCCCATCTTATCTTTTATGCACCACCTAAGAATTACAGCACAACCAATCAGCGTACCTATTGTAATTACCGTTATCCATAAACTCCAAAATGATGTCATTAGCTGCTTACTCCTTTATCAGTTTTGGTAGAAGTGCGTTCATCAGCAAATACCAAGTTTGCATCTTCTTCAAAACGATCCTTACGTTTTTTACCGTAAGCCCACCAAACCACGCCAAAAAAGCTGATAAATATCGCAACGGTCCAAATGGAATGAAAAGTACCTATATTCATTTTCTATCCCCTTATTTCATCGCGTGGCCGAGAGATTGAAGGTACGCGATAAGCGCTTCCATCTCTGTTTTACCAACAACATCACTTTTCGCGTTCTCTATCTGCTCATCAGTATATGGAACACCAAATTGGTCACGAAATACTGTGAGTTTGCTTTGAATCAATTCACCGTCAAGCACGTTCTCGGCTAACCAAGGGAAACCTGGCATATTGGATTCAGGAACCAAAGCTCGAGGGTCGATAAGGTGAACACGATGCCACTCATCAGAATAACGGCCTCCTACGCGAGCCAAGTCTGGACCAGTTCGTTTTGAACCCCATAGGAACGGATGTTCCCAAACGCTCTCACCCGCAACAGAATACGCGCCGTAACGCTCAGTTTCAGCACGGAAAGGACGGATCATTTGACTATGGCAAACATGACAACCTTCACGGATGTATATATCACGGCCTTCCATCTGAAGGGCAGTATATGGACGCAAATTATCAACAGGCTCAGTTGTCTGCTTCTGGAACATTAAAGGTAGTATCTCTACTAATGCACCAAAGCTAATAACAACGACGATTAATATTGCCAATAAACCGACATTTCGTTCGACCAGTTCGTGGCGATTATTTGAATTAGAACTCATTCATCAATCTCCTTATGTCGATTGTTCGATAGTTTTTAAACTATCTTTAGGTGCGTTAATGGTCTTGTATGTGTTGTAAGCTAACAAGAACATACCCGATAGGAAGATCAACCCTCCTATGAAACGCACTGTATAGAATGGATACGATGCTTGTACTGACTCTACAAAACTATAAGTTAATGTACCGTCAGCATTAACAGCGCGCCACATCAACCCTTGCATAACACCAGAGATCCACATTGCTACGATATACAGAACCGTACCAATTGTCGCTAACCAAAAGTGAACATTAATCAAACGAATTGAATACATTCTCTCTTGACCAAACAGCTTAGGAATCAAATGATAAATAGAACCGATTGAGACCATTGCAACCCAACCTAAAGCACCTGAGTGTACGTGACCAACAGTCCAATCAGTGTAGTGAGATAGGGCGTTAACTGTCTTAATAGCCATCATAGGCCCTTCGAACGTAGACATGCCGTAGAAAGATAGTGAAACCACTAGGAAACGTAGAATAGGGTCAGTACGCAACTTATGCCAAGCGCCTGAAAGCGTCATAATACCGTTGATCATTCCGCCCCAAGATGGAGCAAATAAAACCAGCGACATCACCATTCCGACAGACTGAGTCCAGTCAGGTAATGCGGTATATAGAAGGTGGTGAGGACCAGCCCAAATATATAATGCAACCAAAGCCCAGAAGTGCACGATAGATAAACGATAAGAGTAGACTGGACGCTCTGCTTGTTTTGGTACGAAATAGTACATCATACCAAGGAAACCAGCGGTTAATAGGAAGCCTACGGCGTTATGTCCATACCACCATTGAACCATTGCGTCGATGGCACCAGCATAGACCGAGTACGATTTAGTCATCGAAACAGGTATAGCTAGGCTATTAACGATATGGAGAACGGCTACCGTTAAGATAAATGCCCCGAAAAACCAGTTAGCTACGTAAATGTGTGATGTCTTACGTTTAACCAGTGTTCCGAAGAAAACGATGGCATACGCGACCCACACAACAGCAATAGCAATATCAATAGGCCATTCTAGCTCGGCGTATTCTTTACTCGTTGTATACCCCAAAGGTAATGAGATTGCAGCAGATAAGATAATTGCTTGCCATCCCCAGAAGGTAAAAGGTACTAGGGCGCCACCAAACAATCGTGTTTGACAGGTACGCTGAACAATATAATAAGATGTTGCAAAGAGGGCGCTGGTACCAAACGCGAAAATGACGGCGTTTGTGTGTAGCGGGCGTAAACGACTGTAGGTTAACCACGGCGTATCAAAGTTTAGCTGTGGCCAAACTAACTGAGCGGCTATCAACACACCAACTGACATTCCGACGATTCCCCAAAGTATGGTTACTAAGGTAAACTGACGTACGACAGTATAGTTATAGTTGTGCTCAAGCTGTTGTACTTGGCTCATTTTTTATGCTTCCAATTTTATAAATGACTACTTTACTTTTTGTTTGACTTTATGTCGTAATACCAATCAGGTTCTGGTTAAAATATAACCTCCGTGTTTTAGAGGTTTTATAAAAACACTGTTTGGATTGGTATTTTCACCCGACATGATAATTGATTTAACATTTTAATGACAACGAATTAACCTCACTTTTTGCAATGTTAGAACATTTATTGCAAAAAGTTTGAAGTTAGTTGCAGGAGGAGTGGAAAATGGCAGCAGAAAAACTCACAAAACTACGACTGATCCAGATATTTATCATGATGTTAGTTCTAGTCACTGCCTTTATCTGGCGGACTCTAACTTACGATAAACAAGAGAATGTTTGTACTGTGCCGAATAATTGTACGGTTTCTGCAAGCAGTGCAATAATTGATGTTGTTTTCATAAATTCTGACGATGAATTATTCACGTACGATCTAAAATCCCATGAGATCATTGATATAAGCATAGTTAAGGGAAAAGGCATTATTACCCGAGCTTCTGAGCAATGGAACATAACTTCACAAAGTACTGAGCTAACATTGCAGCTAGAAAGCAAACAATCTAACCATTATTTAACAATCAGACGATGAATTATTGATATTTAAGTTGATAAGTTAAAGTTTGATCTAATTCAATCTATACGTCCATTTTAATGCCCACCATTATTTTTTGAACTACGCTGATAATTCCAATAAATATAAAAATAAAATAATGAAATCGTCGGGGTTAAATCATGGGCTGGTTAGGTAACATTTCAATTAGGAAAAAACTACACGTATTAGTTGTCATTTCTGTAATTATAATAATTTCACTTAGCTTATTTCAGCTGTTAAAACAAAAACAGTCTTCGCTAATTGAACGTAAAGCCAAGCTACAATCGCAGGTAGAGTTGGCTTTAAACTTAGCTCAGTATTATTACAACAACAGTACAACATTTGGTGAAACGCAGGCAAAAGCGTTGGCTGTCGATGCGATAAAAACGCTTAGGTATGACAATAACAATTATTTTTGGATTACAAATCCTCAAATGTCAGTAGTAATGCATCCTACTAAACCGGCATTGAATGGAAAGGACGCATCAAATTTTAGAGATGGTTCTGGAAAATATCATTGGCAGGAGATGGCTAGAATATCAAAAACGCAAGGGCAGGGTTTTCTCGATTACACTTGGAAATCCCCAAGTGGAGAGTTGTTGGACAAAATATCCTACGTTGCATTTATGCCTGATTGGGGATGGATTATAGGCTCAGGAACATTAATCAGTGATATAAATAAGGCTTTTTTGGACGATATTATCGTTGTTGGCTTTGCCATAGCCGTTGCACTTATCTCGCTCGCTTTATTTAGCTTTTTAATAGGCCGAAATATAGTTTTCTCAATTGAGAAACTATTAAACAAAGTTCACAACATATCAGATGGAGACCTAACTATTCGGCTAAATACGAGCCGAAAAGATGAAATAGGTGATATTTGTCGAGATATGAACGTTATGTTAGAGAAACTCCAAGATGCTTTTCTGTTGGCCAGTAACTCGGCGAATCAATCGGTAGACTTAGTAAGTAGCATCGCATCTTCAAGTGAGCAAAGCGCCGTTAGTGTCCAATCTCAATATGCCCAACTTGATCTACTAGCAACGGCAATGAATGAAATGAACTCAACGACAATTGAAGTTTCACGCAATGCAGTGCAAGCATCAAATACAACTAATAACGTCGCCAGTCAGGCTCAAGATAGTAGCCAGGATATGACAAAGACCGTTCGCAATATTGAAGATGCGGACCAACAAATGGCACAAACATCCATTTTAGTAGAGCAACTTAAAAGTGGTGTTATAAGTATCGCTGAGGTTATTAATGTCATTCAGAATATATCAGAACAAACCAATTTACTTGCTTTGAATGCGGCGATTGAAGCAGCGCGAGCAGGCGAACAAGGAAGAGGATTTGCGGTTGTGGCCGATGAGGTAAGAAATTTGGCCTCCAGTACCAGTAAATCAACAGAACAAATACAAACATCAATTAATAATTTAACTGATAGCGCCGTGAAAGCTTCTGAATCTGTCTTGCTTGGCCGTGAAAAAGTTCAAACTTGTGTGAAAACCTCAGAAGAGACTCGAGCTGAACTCGAAAGTATGGTTGAGCAGCTCAATCTAGCTAACGATATGGTGACTCAAATAGCATCTTCAGCAGAAGAGCAGGGTGCTGTATCAAATGAGATTAATGAAAACGTAACGATTATAAACACTTCAGCGAATGAGATGAGCGCCGCCGCAACAAGTTTAGCGGAACAAAGCCAAATACTTGTAGATACCTCAAGTGATTTGAGTGATCACCTCAGGTATTTTAAAGTTTAATAACGATACCTTATGAACTGGCTCAGAGCTGAGTTTTTGCTCCGAGCCAAAGTGACACTCCCCAACAAACATACCTTATGCGTTGAGTTAAATGAAGGTGAGCTCAATATTCTTCCTTAGTTCTGGTTCCCAGGCAATTTGAATTTATTATGGTTTGATCACTTACTTCCAAGCTGCTCTGTGGCAACATCCCATGTTCTAAAGCCAAACGACACTCATATGTCGTATTGCCCGAATCATACTTCTTAGAAATAAACATATTAGATCTTAAGAAGTGCTTTCCCCCTCAAACCAAAGGCGAATGTTTGTTAACTTATTTTTAATCTAATCAACAGGTTGGCTGATTAATATTAATGACTACTCTCACTGTAAATGATCTACCTATTGGTTTCATTCTTATCGATTCAGATGAAATCATTCGAGAAACTAATCTTATAGCCAGAAAAGCAGATATCTGGACTACCACTCCGCTCACTGGTACTCGACTTTCTGACTGTATCGCTTCGCCAGAACTTATAGGCTTGATAACTCTTCCGGAAATATCTGATATACCTTATACATTGGTGACAGAAAAAGGTGAAAACTGGCAGATAACCTTCTCTTTTGATGGTGATAATAAACAGCTTTTTTTAAAGAATGAAACTGAGCTAAATCAGTTAAGAAAAAAAGTAATAGGGTTGGAGCGAAATATCGAACGTCTCGATTTAGCGATACAGGGAGCGAATCTGGGGATCTGGGATTTTAATCCTTCTATGGGGCAGATAATTGGTAACCGAACATGGGCAACCCAAAAAAAACTGTCACCAGAGGAAGTTTTTGCTGATGATTCACTGTTTTCGGAAGTTGTAAATGGAATAGAGAAATGGGGTTCTTTGGTTCACCCAGATGATCTTTTTGCGGCTACACAGAAAATTCAAGATCATTTAGACGGAAAAACAGACCTTTATCATGCAGAGTTTCGAATTAAGTGTGGCGATGGAAGCTGGAAATGGATACTTGATCAGGGAAAAGTATTTGAACGAGATGACAACGGTATTGTAACGCGTATGAATGGCATCCACGTTGATGTGGATAAGCTAAAGGAACTACAGCAGAAGTTGACAGAGACTAAAGACAAAGCTGAAGTGGCAAACCGGGCAAAATCCACCTTCCTTACTAATATGAGCCATGAACTTAGAACCCCCTTGAACGCAATACTAGGCTATTCGCAGCTCATGAAAAATGATGTACGTTTATTTCCTCAATATCAGGAGTATATCGACATCATCAACCGTTCAGGAGAACACTTGCTCTCATTGATTAATGATGTTTTAGATATGTCTAAAATTGATGCGGGGCACAACATAGTTGAACGTAAATGGTTTAATTTCAAGGATGTCGTAGAAGAAGTTAAAGACTTAATGCAGATGAAGGCAACGCAAAAGCAGCTTTCATTTCAGTGTGCTATGAGTGAGTTAACACCACATTATGTCTTAGGAGATGCAGTTAAAACGCGACAGATCTTGATCAACCTAATCGGAAATGCCATTAAGTTTACGCACAAAGGTAGCGTTAACCTGACAATTGATACTCATAGCATTGGCGAAAAATCGAACAAATTCTATTTCATAGTGAGTGATACTGGTGAGGGTATAGACTCTGTTGATCTGGAGCGAATTTTCATACCTTTTGAACAAGTGGGCTCAGAGACAATACAAAAAGGAACTGGACTCGGATTGAGTATCAGTAAACAGTTTGTCGAGTTAATGGGAGGGCGTTTGGAGGTCCAGAGTGTAAAAGGCGAGGGATCTACTTTCACCTTTACATTAGATATGGACATCTCTGATAGTATCGGAGATACAGATAAAGTATGTACTAATACCCCTCAAGTTATCGGACTAAAGTCAGGCAGCATCAGTCCAAAGATACTGGTTGCAGAAGACCAGGCTGATAACCAAAAACTGATAATGACTGTTCTGTCTGATGCTGGTTTTACTGTGAAACTTGCCAGAGATGGAGAAGAAGCCATTTCGCTGAATAACAGTTGGAATCCAGACTTTATTTGGATGGATCGGCGAATGCCCAAGATAGATGGCCTACAAGCCACACAAGAGATTCGCAGAACATCGGGTAATGGCGAATTAAAGATAGTGGCACTGACCGCCAGTGTATTTAATGACGAAGTTCAAGAAATGCTTCAAGCTGGAATGGATGACTTCGCTAGAAAACCATTTTTGACACAAGATCTGTTTAAGATAATGGCGAAACACCTGGATATAGAATATGACTACCAAAGCACTCAACCAGAAGATAGTGTCAACAGTAAAATGCTAACACTGGATAAAGAAGGCCTCATCGCTACATTATCACTAGAACAAATAGATAAAATTTTAAGTGCAATAGAAGAGGGTTATCAACAAGAGCTAATTTGCCTTTTTGAACACTTTTTCGAAAATAGAGAGTTGCGAGCTCAATTAATTGAGTTGGTTGAGAGTTATCAATTTGATGATTTGTATGAGTTGTTTCAGAGTTAGTTTACAGGAGTATTTGCCAGACAGCCTGGCAGTAATTCGATTTATGCCACTAGATAATTCACAAACAGAAATATTAACCGTTGATGATACGGTTGAAAACATCAAATTACTGACTCAATTGTTAAGTTCTGAAGGTTATAAAGTAAAAGGAGCAGCAAGCGGTAATGCTGCTTTGAGGATCTGCAAAAGAAATCAACCGGATCTTATTCTATTGGATATTATGATGCCAGGAATGGATGGTTACGAAGTCTGTTCCGAACTCAAATCTGATCCCAGTACTAAAGATATCCCAATTATATTCCTTAGTGCGTTAGATAACGTTCAGGATAAAGTACGGGCTTTTCAGGTTGGCGGTGTTGACTATATTGAGAAGCCTTTCGAAACGATGGAGGTTATCGCGCGAGTAAAAAATCATACTCAGATTGTATCGTTGCAACGCAAGTTGATTGCAAGAAATAAAGAACTAAAAAAGCTTGCTGAAACTGATGCGTTAACCGGTCTTTTGAACCGTAGAAAAATGGGAGAGTTAGCTGAAAGTCAAATGAGTTCCTATTTTGTTGTCTTGTTTGATATCGATAATTTCAAACAAATAAACGATAAATACGGACATCATACGGGAGATAAGGTTTTGGTTGATGTTGCTGAGCTTACCCAGAACATATTGAAGGACAAAGGCCACGTTTCTCGTTGGGGAGGTGAAGAGTTTCTGGTTCTGTTACCACTATGGTCACGCGCTGATGCAAAAGACTTTGCCAATTCACTTATGCAGGCTCTTAGAGCCTCTGAAGACTCCGGAGTTACCGCAAGTTTTGGAGTGGCTGAAGGCTCAAGTGCAATAGCTTTTACTGATGTTGTTAAGGAAGCAGATTCGGCGATGTATAACGCAAAAGTTAACGGAAAAAATCAAATCGTAGTCAGCAGGTTATAGCTAGTTATAGTAATAACGGAGAAGCCCTGTATTAACGATAAGGGCTTTAATTGTCTTCTCGAAACTTCTCTGCTAAATCAGAAAATTGTCCGATGAAAGTCGTTCTTCTCGCCGACTCATGAGCATCAGGCTCTAATATAGCCAATAAGTGATAGTTGTTCATAGTTATCGCAATAGGCCATTTATGCGTTAGGTTGATTTAAGTATGAGGTAAAAGATATTGCGATAGACCGCTAACTAAAACCCTATTTAACTATTCTGGGTTACACAGAGGTTCATGAATGAATGAGTTAACACACAGCGATGTAACCCTTTGTATTTACGGAATTTATTGAGTTTAAAGGTATGAAGGACTTATTCATGAACCGAAATTTGGTTCATGAAAGTAGATTTTACTGCTCAATAAAAGAACGATTTTTGATTTTAGGTTCATGAAGTTTATCTTTGAAAAATGTGACGCTCATCACTAATTCATTCCGACTAACATTGTTCAAACGTAAACTGGTTACCATTTAACTCGGGATTCATTATTACAATTAACCTGATTCGGGTCTTCTTTCTTATAAACTAGAGTCATTCGTAACAGTAAAATGTCCACAAATAGTCGGTAGACCTATGTAAAGTCACGTTTGCTCCGAAATGATTTAAGCATCAACGTAAAAAGCATACTTATCTTCTAGTGTCGACTTTTTCGCTAATTCAATCGCCTCTTGAAGAGATAGAAGTCTCTGATGTACATCCCAGCCTACATCAAGGCTATTTCTATACGGTTCTAAATGCCCATGACAATGCCCAAAAAAATGATATGAATTTGAGTAGTGCGAACGATTCCAAACCCTCATAGGATAATGATTCAAGACTATCAAATTCCCATCGAATGAGAACTCAAAATAATCGTGGCATTGATTTTCTGAAAGCTGATTTCTAAGCACTTTAGAATGATTACCAGCAAGATGAATAATGGTTCCTTTTAATTCACTAAGAATTGCCTCACATTTATCTTTTGGTGAGAAGAACATATCACCCAGATCAATGACAATGTCCTCAATCGAGACTACTGAATTCCAATGCTCAATTATGGCGTCATTCATATCTTCAACGGACTTAAATGGTCTGGTTGAAGATTGAAATTTTAAAACATTCTCATGATAAAAATGCAAATCAGAGGTTAGCCAGATGATGGTCCGATGGCAAAGTTTCAGGATGAAGATAACGACAATGATAGTGAGCTCAAATCTCTAGCATTTGAAGATACTAAGGGGAAAACTTGGAAGGTTAAAGGCTCGGCAAGTGCTATAGCTAAAGTAAGGGCCAGTAAACATCCATTAGGTGTCAGAACTCACTACTAACAATAAATTTAAGAGTGACATCCCAACGCTTAGCGTTTTCAGTTCAAGGGTGGGTTTCGTGCTTACGGTGCATTGATTTAATTCAGGTGGTAGCGTTGTTCACAACTTAACGCGGCTACTTTCCCATACTTAAGTTAATTCGTTATTTTCTATATTAGCAAGGTCACTGGTACAGTTATTGTCCAGAAATGAGCCAGATTGATGCTTGATAACAAATTCTTATTGAACTGCAACAGTTGGCATTTTTAAACGCGAAAATGCCCCTTTATGCGTTAGACCTTTTAATCATTCAGATCTTGTTAACCTGAGTTTACCCCTAGTCAAACTTATCCGATTGAATTGACAAATTAGCCTTCGCGTTATTAGTCGATATTTTGCAGTCTAGTATCCCTTAATGTGCTCTAATGCCCTTGGGTATCTAAGCCCAGTTAACTTTGAAAAACAATATGTCGCTTAATGCGGTGTCCAGTCTGACTGGAGCAGATCATTAGTCGCAATAATTGCAGCTACTTGCCAAGCGTGAGTCAAACTATACTCCGTTACTTCTGAACAACTAGTTAATACTCTAGTGGCCTTATGAATCGCCACAAACTTAATAAATTCGGCAGGATTTTATCTCAACTGCTCAGGAATAGGTATGCAAATCTGAGACTAAACGGGAAATGTTAAGAAGTGAACGCTTTTGGGAGATACGTAACTGGAGGTCCCGTGATTATACAGTTTTAAATTATAATTGGTAACATGTTAGCCCCATTACGTTTATTAACTGTGTGATTCATAGAGATGGTTTCAACTTTCTTAGCCGAAGGTCGAGCTTGTAATTCTGCTCTTGGAACCTCTCTTTCCATATCCGATAATGCTGATATACCTCTTTTCATCCAGAAATTTGCAAAGATGCCACTGTTAGTAAACGGTCTTCATTCAGGGGGTTACAGTTAAAGTAGAGAGGTAAGATATTTAGCCACTCCTTCCCGGAAAGTTCTCCCCCCATTAGTAGCATTTTTATAATAACGACCTGTCGCATCTAGTTGCATTGCTTCACAGTTTGACCAATGTTCTGCATCTCGTCGATAGTCTATCTCACCTAGTTTAAAACCAGATTGAAAAAAGTAACTTTCGTCAGATTCATGGTTTTGGCTGATCGTATATATGACCAGTCCTAGAGCTTGCCAGAACTGCGTAGAGTAATGAAACCCATCTTTGTCATTTCTCAATTGTTTCTCAACAGGTTTTAGCCAACCTTTCAAGAAACTTTGTATCTCAGGCTTTCGGTGTTGCAGTAGGGGAAGCGTGATCGGTGTATTGTCTGGTAATGTTTTTGGAATATGGCGACCTATTCTCATCTTTGGCCCCCCGATAGCTGACAGAACCAAACTTATCATAGTGGCTTCTGTAGTAATGTAACTTTCACTTTTTGTTACTCGACTTCGAGCCATAGACATTCCGCCCAATTGGTCTAGCGATAAGTCTTTAGCCAAGCTTTTTACGAAAGCAGAAAGATCAGGCATTTCGGAACTCAGGTTAAGCGGAACAGAATGAAAATTGACATCACGTTGGCTAAAGTAATGAAAAATATCTTTTATATCATTATCTGAAAAACCAAATTCTGGTTCGAAAAGAAACGTAACAGAAACAATGGTTGTACTGAGCTGCTGTCTAAGTTCGCTTTCACTTTGGCTTTGCTCTTTTAACTTTGTACCACCGATATAGGGATTGTCGACACCAAGTAATTGATAAATTGCAGAGAGAAGTAAAGGGCTATCAACAACAAACGCATTTTTCAGCGAAAATGTCATTGTTGAATGATCTGAAGTTTTTTTTGAACAAAAATCAACCTTACCACGAATAGCAACTACTAATGACAACGGCGCTGCAATTATGGTGTTTTGAAGGCCAGCCTTTATTTCATCGACTAGTTTATCTATTTTTTTTTGATTTGTTTTGTTCGTCACTTCTTCAAAGGCGCACTTCAGAGTCTCAGAAACATCATACATCGGGCAATAAGTCGGCAACTCAATCGCAGATATCAGACTCTGTAAGCTGAAACTTCCACCATATAGTTGATTTGAACTTATCCCTGAAATCGTAACCGTCTCTTTTAACATTATATTTACTCAAGAGTTTCTGAATCTAATCGTTCAATTTTACAATTTATTTATAATTTAGACTTGATCGGGGCGCCGCCCCGATCAATAATTAAACACATAAATGGTCAGATATGTGTTGTATACATGAAAGATTCAGACATTGAAAATGAAAATGTTGAAAACTCTATTGTTGAGGGATTAGTAAACAAATATGAAGCAGAGCCAACAACTTACCTTGCCAGCTCACAGAAGCTGATGGACTCTTCCTCAAAAAAGTTAAGCAGAGAAGAGATGGATGAGATTTTTAAGGAAAAATCTAAGTACTACCCGCAACTAAAAGAAGTTGAGACATCAATCCGGCATAAGGTTGTTATTATTACACCCGAATTTGCTCGAGATATGTTGAGGTTTTCAAGACGCGGCGCTATTAACCCCGAACTAAAAAACAGAAAAATAAATAGCGCAGCTGTTAAAAGATATGTCAGTTCCCTAAACAACCGTAAATGGTGTTTGACTGGTGAACCAATAATAATGGGGGATGATGGGGAGGTTCAAGATGGACACACCCGCCTTGAAGCAGCCTCTCGATCAAATGTTGGATTCATAGCTGTTTTGATCTGGGGTGTGAGCGATTCTTTGTCCTTCGCACATATCGATGTCGGTAACATTCGTTCTAGGGCACAAGTTTTAGAAATGTCTGGGGTAAAGGTTGACGCTAATATCTTATCTAAAGTAGCAATGTTAGCAAAAGCATTTGAAAAGACTTTTAATCCGTTCGCTTTTCGAGGAACCCAAGGGACTTCATTTCAGCAAGCTGAAATTCTTCATTATGTTGAAGAAAACCAAGAACTAGCACTTTCTGTAGATTTTGTTTCCAAATTAGCGAAAAAGCACAGACAAGAGATACAAGCATCACAACCTACATACGCATTTGCTCATTATTTAATTAAGGCATTTATGCAAGAGTACAACGAGAGTCTCTCTATATCTCCGGAGCTTTATCTAACACGTGTTATATCAGGCATAGGATTACAGTCTGAAAACGACATCGAATATCAAGTTAGAAACTATTTGCAAACATTGGTTGGCGAGTCAACGTCCTATTCTCTCATTTGCAGGTTGTCTGCAATTTTTAAGGGGTGGAACCAATATTTATCACTGCCTATTTACGGGAATAAAATTTCGGTTCGAAGAGTAGCAAAATATACAAAGGACGAAGATGGCAATCGACTTCCGGCGAAGGGAGCGGGAAATATAAATGAACCCTTTACGGTTCCATTCAAGGACAGAGGTAAGATTCCAAAGCATATTCAACAGCAAGCCAACGCTAAAATCGTATAATTTGAAGAACAATGAAACGTAAAGTAGCAAGCAATGATGATCGACAGATAATCGCTAAGACGGTACAAAAGTATGTCAAAGACTCCATGGCGACGATTTGCCTTAAAACTGACGGTGTCATTATTGTGCACCTTGGTAATGGTAATTAAATTATTTGCGAAGATATAACCAATTATGCTGCTGCCATGTTCGTAGTTGCCATCATTACAAGTTTGCAATGCGCCGATTTATAAAAAAATGATTATGCTAAAACAGTGAATTACTTGCGTGAGTATGGGTATACAACATTACTATTAACACATGTACATCCTGACAGTTCAGGTTATATGACTAAATAAAACGCACCGTTTTGATATTGATGTCAATCTAATAGGCAAACAACAGTAAAATGAAAATGATTTTTGAGATGAATTACCGCAGAGAACAGCGACTAATCTACTCTAAAGATGAAATATGTGAACTGTATGGAACTGATGACCTTGAGTTCATAACATCTCGTAGCCCTTATATCTCAAACATCTCTGGTGAGTTATTTGTCTATAAATCTGGTAGGGGACACATAGATCTTATTGAGCAATTGGCAGTTCGGTTACGAGAAGATCATCCGGTATACATTTCCTTTGAAGACGCTCTATCAAAATGGGGGGTGATATCCCAAGTTCCTATGCGGTTAATTGTGGCAACAACAGGTAAATCCGGAGAGTACGTAACAGATTTCGGTTTTATCGAATTCTGTCATGTTGAACACACCGATGAGCAGATAAGGGAGAATACCTTGGATACAAGTTCTCCTCTGCGGATAGCAAAAAAAATCTGGGCATATCAAGACCTTAAAATTGCTGACCGAAATATGCATATGATTGATTTTGATGAGCTACTCTCAATCGATGAAATGGATTAGTCTGAACTGAATCTATCAGGGCTAAAACAGCGATATAATCAGATTTGGCAGATTGTTGTGATTACCGAGGGATATTGACGGTCTAATTACCGAGGGATTCTGTCGTTGTTCCCTTTTAGGATAGCTTACTATCAACCCATTCAAGCCTAATCAATAACTAAAGATTCGGCTCGTGCTTCCCGTAGTTCTCTGGTATTTAGTTTTTCGTCCACCCAGATATTCCTAACAGTAGAGTGGCTAATAGAGATGCTGTAACGCTTCATCATCTCACCACTTATTCTTATGGATGTCAGGTGAGGAAGCGTTAGTGTTAGTGATATCACGATGTTTCTCGTCGTCTCATCAATGCGGTTGTTGTGACGTGGCAGCCCATACATGCGCTTTAGTGCTAATGGGGCGTGAGCCTCAAGCAGTTGATGATTGTTGTGAATGCTTTTCACCGAGCAACCGCTTTGTCGAGCGGCTTCCCGTACATTACCAAGTTCATTTGCCCGCTCGATTGCATCCAGTTTTTTCTGTACCTCCTCACCATATTCTTTTCTTGAACTTGGCTCTACCAGTTCTTTTACGGAGAGTTTACGGTCGGCAAAATATGCGGTAAAGCCACCATCTAGGCTTTTACGAAGCTCAACCTGTTGGCTCACAATGGAGTAACGTAAAGGTGACGTAATTTGATACATCGCATTGCTATAGCTGAAGGTGTGGTCTCTTCGGATTTTGCGGTATTCCTTTTGTATACAGACCGCATCAAGATTGATGTGAGCAGGAACAGGTTTAAATTCTGAACGGACATTTTTTGCATTGACGGTGAGTTTTTTAAGCCAATAATCGGGAATAAAGACGTTTTGAAGGTAATGGTTTGCACTTTCGATGTCGGTTATTCCTTGCAGGCGAAGTTCTGGGACAAGGCGATCTTGGAAAGTATCAAACGCTCTCTCAATACGGCCCTTTCCTTGTGGAGAGTTGGCGAAGATAATCTCTATTCCAAGCTCTTCACAAGCCCTCTGCATTTGTGAGAAGTTGCTTCGTTTTGAGCCACCAAAGATTCCCGCTCTATCGACATAAAGTGTTTTAAATAGGCCCTTTTTCTCAATGTAGCATTTCATTACTTTGAGGCATCCTTCCGTGGTTTCTGAGGGGAAAAACTCAGCGTGAATGTGACTGGTTGCATCATCAATCATTGCTATCAGACAGGATTTTCGCTCGCCAAACCAGAGGTGTGGGCTACCGTCCATTTGCAGCATTAAGCCTTCCGCTTCCATACGTTCACGTCGTCTTCGAACCTTTGAACGTCGGTGCTTTGCGCGTTTCACATGATGAATTTCATGCGCCCACTTACGAAGGGTTTCACGCTTAATGTTGAGGTTTTAAACACCTCTAGCATATCGGCTAGATGAAGCAGGTTGAAGTCGTAGTATTTAGCTTTGATGAGCGATTGAACTTGTCGTTTCAACGTATCTGGAATTTTATTAGTAGGTGCTTTACCAGTGTTACCATGAATAACAAAACGTATGCCGTCTTTTTTGTACCGACTTAGATAACGTTCAATGGTTCGACGAGACTTATTGAGTAGTTTTGAGGCATTAAGAATGCTGATTTTACCTTGAGCAACTTTAGCAATGACATCAACGGTAAGCTGAGATTGGGAATTCATAACAATCATCCTAAGTAACCCCTAACTATTTCAATTCAATAGTTAGAGAATTACTGAAAAATGGAGACCGTCAATTTCCCTTGGTAATTATCATTACGACAAAGTCGCTTGGTAGTTAAGGTACGACAGAATCGCTTGGTGTTCACACAGATTTGACAGATTGTGCTATCTTATTTTTGCCCCATTGCTTCTTAGCTCCACAGAACGGAGCCCTTCGAACGTTCTATAAGTGACCAAATTAATATCATACATTTACACGGCATCTATGCAGATATGTTCCGTAGTTTTCTCACAAATATCTCTTTCGATTCACACAATAGTATTATATTAGTTGAGTTTCATAATTGACGACAGCAACATAATAAAAACGTAGATACGGAAGAGTTACGTCCGTAAGGCGTAAGGCATTTACGTGTAGTTTATGCTAAAGAGGAGGCAAAATGGGTGACTGGGTGCATATTCCGGAGCAATCCAGCCACCGATTCCGGGATTATCCGGACGC
>ASRM01000093.1_pt1 | contig 16312 bp, 14 predicted proteins | sample 693238 | NCBI WGS metagenome assembly ASRM01 (sample SAMN02169242, study PRJNA158439) | bioreactor metagenome | isolation source: day 74 sample from continuous culture bioreactor inoculated with sediment... | place: Germany: Bremen
TTTATCTCTAAACCAACAATATAAGCCGTCATTACTTTGGTTAGGCTCGCTGGTGCTAAAGGGGTTTCCGGCTGCGATGAGGCGATTATTTTGCCTGACTGGAAATCCATCAGAATAAAACCTTTTGCGCTTATCTCTGGTGGATCGGGAACAATGACGGAATAGGCAGGTAGTGACATTAAAATGGCCACTATCGAAAGCAGTGTGGTTAATGTTGTTCTCATAGCTTGTTCCCCACATATACAAATGACCTCAAGGCACAGAATTCAGAGGGAATTTTGATATCATTCGCGTATATATTTATCGACTAAATTAACCATAGCAAACCCTGAGAGATTATCGTCGATTAAAAGGAGTTACTTCTCAAAAGGTTTAGTTGAGTCTCGAATAATTAAGTCGATAGGAGGGAGGCGAGCATCGTGCCTTTCACCACTGAGAAGGTTTAAGATTGAGTTGGCTGAAACGGTACCAATCTCCTCTATTGGTTGACGTAATGTGGTTAACCCTGGAGTAAAATATTGAGAAATAGGAAGATCATCAAAGCCTACAACGGAGATATCTTCGGGTACATTTAGTCCATGATCATGAATCGCTTTGATCACGCCGTACGCCGACAAGTCATTGGCGGCAAATATAGCAGTCAGCTTGGCTTTTTCGTCATTTAACAGTTCGCTCGTTAGCTGGTAAGCGGTGGCAGAACTAAAGTCACCTTGTTTTATGATTCGCTGATTTGGACGTAAACCGGCTTCTTTTAATGCTCGTTTGTATCCTTCAAAACGTTGTATCGAATCTGGCTGACTAGCAAGACCTTTGATATGAGCAATATTTGAGTGACCTTGTTGTAGCAAATGCAAAGTCGCTATATATCCCGCGAGTTCGTTATCAATATTGATAGAGCGAATATTGTCACCTTTAACATCGTACCCTACTGCAATCACTGGTATTTTCTTGGCGAAGTCAGTTATCTGTTTTTTGGTTAAGTTTCCGGTAACAATAATGAGGCCATCCACGTTCTGTTGTGCTAGATACTCAAGTGCGTGGGTTTCCAGTTTTTTATCCCAATGACCAGAAGCAATGGTGAGCTTATACCCTTGGGATATGAGTACTTTTTCCATGTCGTTAAGAATTTGGCTGGTAAAAGGGCTGTCCGGGTGTTGTACTAATGCACCGATAATCAGGGAGCGGCGATTCCCAGTTTGAAGTATTTTAAATGCCGGTTTGTAATCCAGTTCATTGATTGCATTTTCTATTTTTTGACTTTTCTCATCAGAAACATAGCTAGTACGATTTAAAAAACGGGAAACGGTTGCCGGAGATACGCTGGCTAACTTAGCAACATCATAAACTGTGGGTGTACTTCGTTTTTTTCTCATCATTAAATATAAATAAATATCGAATTAAATTAAATATACTCGATTATATAATTATTACCGAATCAGTAGTTAAAGTTTTCTATTATTAGGCGAACTCTATTTGCTGACTAAAACGTTCTGAATCCTGAACCTTGAGGCCACTTGAGTATAATTGTTATACTCAAGTAAGTTTGGAGTATAGTGAGGAAATAACGGATTGAGCATTTTCAACGACGTTGACTTGTGTAAAGGTGTAGACCGTAAAATTGAGGAGTATTATGTTGGCGCTTTGCGTTATGAACATAGTATTCCAGATTATGCACTTATCCAGTATCGTAAAGCGGCGGAGTGTGCATGTGACATACTGATTCGTCATTATGAGCAGCCTTTTTCTGAAAAAAACAGCCTATGGAAGAAAATTAAATTTCTTTCTGACAGTGGTTATATTAATGAAGAATTAAAGCAAACCCTCAACGCCATTCGCGAAAACGCGAACAATGGTGCTCATCACGCCAAAGATGAGACAGGTAATTTCGATAATAAAAATTTAATTTCTGAACGTCTTAATCAGACAAGAGAGTGTTTGTTATCTTGCCTTGCTATTATTTTTAAGATTATTACGGGTAACCATGTCACCGAGATCATGGCAACACAGGTTTCATCACAAAAGAACAGTGAAATTATTTTAGAAGCAATGACTTCTACTGACTGGAACACTCACTATCGAGCGGGGCTTTGTTACGAAGAGCTTCTCACGGATGATATTATTGCTCGTGGTAAGTTGTTAAATAATAAAGAACAAACGTTTGAGCTTTTGATGAGTTATTACCGTTCTGCGGCGAACAGCTATGAAACTGCGTTTCGGTTGAGCTGTGAACATTGTTCAGAACCCCCCTATGAAAGCAATGCATTTAGTCATGTAAGTGGCCAATTAGATGGTTGTGAATTCGAACCACTGTACAAATACTGTCAGGTATTGCTCACGAGCGGGGTATTAGAAGGTCAGATACCTACTGCTTTGCAGTTATTAGAGGTAGCAGCAGAGAGTGAACACGGGAAATCTTGTGGGTTACTTGGTAACTATCTTTATGACGATGGGCAGTACTTCCGAGCTTTGTATTTTCTGGAGAAAGCAGCAGAACAACTAGATGATGCTGGGCTATGCGGTCTGTTTTTTTATTATTCCGATGGAAAGGCTATCACAGCCGACTACAACAAAGCTTTGCATTATTTGGAGCTTGGGTTAGCTCAAGGATCGGTTCAGTGCACAGGCGTACTTGGTGGCGCTTATTTTAACGGCACTGGTGTTGTTATGGATAGGAACAAAGGGGTGGAATTAGCCAAACAAGCGATGCAAAAAGGCAGTTTGCAAGCGTATCACTTTGTAAAAGAAGTTGAGCTCAATGCAATGAAAGATTTCTATATGTCCACTCAATCTATGCCTATCGCCACAACAACGGTTGGACGCAATGATGCTTGCCCGTGTGGTTCCGGAAAGAAATATAAAAAATGTTGCTTAGTAAAAGGTGCAACCAATTGATATTTATGTAATTAATTTTATCTGTAATTATAATCGTTGTTGGGTATTACTTTTGAGAAAGGTAATCTGAAAATAAACCGCTGAATTCTGATATATTTAAAATAGATGGGATGAAGATCACATAGTATAAATGTGACGATTGTGAGGATTCACGGATGGATACTGGTTGTCTAGAGTTATCAAGCTTGACGGGCTTGTCGGTTGAAGAGTTGTCGGAACTCGAGTTTATTCAGCATACTAATTCTGTATCAAATGGTACGGATACGGAGCGACTTTACTTTTTTTCACGGGACAGTAACCCTACTATATTGAGTAAAATTAATGGGCTAGATCGATTTTACTGTCTAAGGGTGAGATCGTCACAAGATGGTGCTGGGTTAACTAAATCTTCAAACATAGGCTAAGTTTTGATCTACATCTCTTTTCCTAAAATATTCCTTTAGGAAGTCGATGAGCACTCTTAGTTTTTTTGAATCGGAACCGCCTGGTGGAAATATGCCATATACATCGATATGTGGAAGGGTGTAGTCGTCCATAATGGTTTCTAAAGTTCCCTGTTTTAATTTCGCTTGTATATCATAAGTGGGTATTCGACCTAACCCATGTCCTCCCTCGACAAAGGAGGTTCTCGCCATGGCATTGTTGGTGAGAATTTCTGGTTTTATTTTAACCCGGTAAGAGCGGCTTCCTTTAGTTAAATCTATGATGTTGGACTTAAGTTTATGAGCGACCCAAGAATGTTGTTCCAATTCTGCAGGGGTGGTTGGCCGTCCATGCTTTCTTAAATAATCGGGAGAACCGCATAGGCAGGTTGGTAATGTTGATAGCTTGCTAGCCTTGAGGCCGGAGTCTGGTAGCGGGGCTCCTCGTATCGCAAGGTCAATACCTTCCTGAATGATATTAATGATGTCATCAGATAGCATGATATCTAGTTCAATTTTCGGAAACAGCTCTTTGAATTCATTGAGTGCTGGTACGATCAATTGTAATCCTACATTGACGGGGCAGGTAATTTTTAACAACCCTTCCGGTTCATTTTTGAAGTTCTCCATTTTGTTTTGCGCCGATTGTGCTTGTTCTGCGATTATACGGCAACTTTCATAGTAGGTTTTACCCGCTTCGGTTAATGATAGGCTTCGGGTGGAACGATTGATCAAAGTTACACCGAGATTGGATTCGAGTTTTTTCATGTGATAGCTCACTACCGTTCTCGATAATCCTACCTGCCTGGCCGCAGCGCTAAAACTACCTTGTTCTACAACATGAGTGAAAACTACCATGCTTTTTAGTTGTTCAAAAGAAAGCATCATATAAATTATCTGTGATTGATTCAATTATTGAATCAATGTAGTCGATTTATGCCTCATTGTCGAAATGTTCAGTTAGGAATATAGTAACCCTATCGAAAGCAATACGACTGAATAATAAGAGAGATTAATATGCCTACGTCAAAATCACAGAAAATTCTAATGGTACTTACTTCACACGCGGACCTTGGCAATACCGGGGAGAAAACCGGTTTTTGGGTTGAGGAGTTTGCGGCACCTTATTATGTATTTGTCGACGCTGGTATTGATGTTACGTTGGCAAGTCCGGCTGGTGGTCAACCTCCTGTTGATCCAAAAAGTGAACTAGACGATTTTCAAACTGCAGCAACTAAGCGTTTCAATGCCGATGTTCAAGCGCAGCAACAATTGGCAAATACGCAGGTGTTAAATGAATTAGAAGCTGACGATTTCGCTGGCGTATTTTACCCTGGTGGTCACGGCCCACTGTGGGATCTGACCGACGATAAAGATTCGATTAGCCTTATAGAAGCGTTTCTTGCTAGTGACAAGCCTGTTGCTGCTGTATGCCATGCCAGTGCGGTATTGCTTAATGCTGTGGACGAACAAGGTGTAGCTGTAGTGAAAGAGAAAGCAGTTACCGGATTCAGCAACACTGAAGAAGAGGCTGTCCAGTTAACGGATATTGTTCCTTTTCTGTTAGAAGACGAGTTGAAGAAAAAAGGGGCAGAATATCAAAAAGTCAGTGATTGGAATTCGTTTGTTGTACAGGATGGTTTATTGATTACTGGTCAAAACCCAGCGAGTTCTGAGTCTGCGGCAGAAAAACTATTGAATTTGCTACAAGATTAAAATTTTAAGTCAGTTAATTGGCGTAAATTGGTGTAATTCACCCCCTATTAAGAATTAAAAAGAAGGTTTTATGTTAAATTTCAGCTTTCAAAATACTACCCGAATTCATTTCGGAACAGAGCAGATTGTTAAAGTAAAAGAAGAGATCCCAACAGATGCTAAAGTGCTGCTGCTTTATGGTGGTGGTTCTATTAAGTCAAATGGTGTTTATGATCAGGTTACAGATGCGTTGTCAGAGCATACGTTTTTTGAGTTTTCTGGCATAGAACCAAATCCGAAATACGATACTTTGATGAAAGCCGTACAGGTAATTAAAGACAACCAGATTGATTATTTATTGGCGGTAGGTGGTGGTTCAGTTGTTGATGGAACCAAATTTGTTTCAGCAGCAGCAGGCTTCGACGGTGAAGACCCGTGGGACATTGTAACTAAGCAATTAGAAGTGAAGAAGGCGCTTCCAATCGGTGCGGTTTTAACGCTGCCTGCGACAGGGTCTGAAAGCAATGGTGGTTCGGTCGTAACGCGTGACGGGCATAAGCTTGCCTTTGGCAGTCCAATGGTCCGTCCGGCATTTGCCGTACTGGATCCAGCAACAACGTTGTCTCTGTCTGAACGTCAGGTTTCAAATGGTGTAGTCGATGCATTTGTTCATGTTATGGAGCAATACTTAACCTATCCGGTTAACGCCAAAGTTCAGGATAGTTTCGCCGAAAGTCTTTTGAGAATCTTGGTGGAGGAAGGGCCAAAAGCGCTAGCTGAAGAAACGAAAAACGATATTGAGGTTCGCTCCAATATTATGTGGTCTGCGACCATGGCCTTGAATGGTCTGATTGGTGCGGGCGTACCCCAAGACTGGGCGACACATATGATTGGTCATGAACTGACGGCAAGTCATAGTATTGATCATGCGAGAACATTGTCGATTGTATTACCTGCAGTGATGAAGGTGAGGAAAGAGCAAAAACGAGGGAAATTGCTTCAGTTTGCGAGTGAAGTGTGGAATGTGACAGAGGGAAGTGAAGAGCAACGAATCGACGTAGCGATTACTAAGACAGAAGCGTTCTTTAGGGAGATGAAGGTCCCTGTTCGTTTTTCCGATGTTGATTTGGATGCAAGCCACATCGATGAGCTTGTTAGCAACCTAGAATCCCATCAAATGCTAACACTGGGTGAGCATAGAGATATTACGCCTGAAGTGAGCCGAAGTATTTTACAAGCGGCACTGTAAGTTAATATTCTCCAAGTTGATAGAAGCCCTTGAGAAATCAAGGGCTTTTTTATGTTTACCCCAGTATTATTTGGTTCAACTAATACTGGGGGACTAGTCTGGGTATAGGCTAAATCCATATTAAAAGACGAAGTTTATATATCATCTTGGTGTTAATGAATAAATAGATTGATGCTTCTAATCTTAGTGCCCGTAATAATAAGTTAAAAATTATTACGGGCATTTATTTATTAATATGTTTGCCGTTTTTCGTGGATATATATAAATATTCTCTATCCATCACAAAAATTAATAAAATAGTGATAATTTAACTATATCATTACCGAATGCGGAGTGTTTGGGGGGTATCGGGCACTATTATGTGCCTGATTAAATAATTTCTCCTTCCATGTTGTGAGTGTATTCTGTTTTAATACAGTGGCTTATGGTTTTTTGTTGGTTTTTTGCTTGTTTTTTTGTTTTTTAACTTTAATAAATGCTAATTTTAATAAATCAAGCATATGTAGATTTTTTGTTAATTGGTGTTGCTGCTGGGTTCTTAGTTTGTTACTTTAAAGTCACCAGCATGCAATGTTAATTATTTTGTGAATATTTATGACCATTCAAAATAGTTTCTAATTATATGTTTAATATTAAAATTACAAGTGTTGAGGTTAAGATGAACGGAAATATTATCCACTACAAAAACTATATTAATGGTGAATTCACAGATTGTGATGAAATTATCAACGTCTACAACCCAGCAACAGAGTCTTTAATTTCGACGATTCCAGCATCAAGTAACCAAGATGTTCAGCAAGCACTCGACGCTGCAACTAATGCAAAAAACGAGTGGGCAAATAAACCTGCTATTGAACGAGCAAAACATTTGCGTTCTATTGCTAGTAAAATTCGGGAAAACGTCAATATGCTCGCCCGCACGATTAGTGAAGAGCAAGGCAAAACCCTTGCGCTTGCAGAAGTAGAAGTGAACTTCACTGCTGACTATATCGATTATATGTCCGAGTGGGCAAGGCGCATTGAAGGTGAGATCATCACTAGTGACCGACAAAACGAGAATATCTTTTTATTTAGAAAGCCAATCGGGGTTGTAGCAGGAATTCTGCCCTGGAATTTTCCATTCTTTTTGATCGCTCGAAAAATGGCACCAGCTCTGGTCACCGGAAATACTATTGTAATAAAGCCGAGTGAAGAGACGCCAAATAACTGCTTTGAGTTTGCAAAACTGGTAAATGAAACTGACTTACCTAGAGGGGTTTTTAACGTTATATCTGGTACTGGATCGGTAGGTGGTTCTCTTAGCCAAAGCTCCAAAGTAGATATGATTAGTTTTACCGGCAGTGTAAAAACGGGTGAAAACATAATGGCGTCTGCTGCGCCCAATATAACTAAATTGAATCTTGAACTCGGTGGTAAGGCTCCCGCAATTGTGTTGGATGACTCAGATCTTGATTTAGCGGTAAAAGCGATCAGAGATTCGAGAGTTATTAATTCTGGCCAAGTTTGTAATTGTGCTGAACGAGTATATGTACAGAAAGGGGTTGCAGATGAATTTATTAAACGTATTACTGTCGCCATGAAAGCAACACGATTTGGTAATCCGTTAGAGGATAAAGATATCGAAATGGGGCCTCTTGTGAACCGTCAGGGGTTAGAAAAAGTAGACGCCAGTGTTAGAAAAGCTTTAGAGCAGGGTGCAAAACTCGAATGTGGCGGACACATCGCCGATACACCGACTGGACACTATTTCCTTCCAACGGTATTGAGTCAGTGCAATAGTTCAATGGATATTATGAAAGAAGAGACCTTTGGCCCTGTATTGCCTATCCAAATCATTGATACTTTGGAAGAAGCGATTACCCACTCTAATAATTGTGAGTATGGACTAACGTCTTCTATCTATACTCGGGATCTATCTAAAGCGATACAAGCGGTTAAAATGTTGGAATTTGGTGAAACCTACATTAACAGAGAGAACTTTGAAGCAATGCAGGGTTTTCATGCTGGCGTCAGAAAGTCAGGTATCGGTGGAGCTGATGGTAAACATGGGCTATATGAGTACCTGAGCACACAGGTAGTTTACATGCAGTCTTAAAAAATAGGCGAAAAAGTTCTATCTCAAGACGCACCTTTAGCTCCTTTATTCAAGGTGCTGGTGCGTTTTTTGTTCTCCAATGCATTTTTCTTTTTTGTACAAATGCTTCTAATGTACACAATACTAAGCCTAGCCAAATACAGCTAAAACTGATTAGTTTCACTTGTTCCAATAACTCACCAAATACCAGTATTGCTAACAGAAATTGAAGACTCGGTTCAATATATTGAGTTAATCCAATCATGGTTAAACTGGTTTTTCCAACAGCCATTGAAAATAAGATTAAAGGTATCAGCGTTACAGGAACCGCTCCGATGTACCACATTAAAGTGTCCCAGTCGTGTAAATATAAAGCGGATTGCTGATTAATGAGGCCCATAATAATGGCTATAGCGGCTATGGGGATTAAACAAATCAGTTCTATCAACGTTGCGGTTAGCGGATCCAATAAGATGTACTTTTTAATAAGACCATATAAAGCGAATGCGCTGCCCATGATTAAAGAGAGCCAAGGAAGTTCGCCATAAAAACCAACCTGATAACTAATGCCACAAATGGATAATAATACGGCTATTTTTTGCGCTAATGATAGCCGATCTTTGAAAAACAAAACGCCTAAAATGATGGAGAATATTGGGTTGACAAAGTACCCCAGACTAACGGCTAAAACGTGACCATTGGTTAAGGCCCACGTCATGCTGTAGAGAGAGAGGCAATTAACTCCGCCCGCTAGAAAGCACATGAACAGAATCTTTTTATTTTTTAATGCTGGAAGTACTTTTCGCAGGTTTTTTGATACGAATTTAATCAATAGTAGCATCAGAGGAATAGCAATGATCACTCGAATAGCGAGAAGCTCAATAATATTGGCGTCAGGGATAAACTGGAAATATAGAGGAATTAATCCCCATAAAACAAACGCTAATATGGACAGAGTATTTCCTGATAAGAACATTGGTATCATTTACCTTTCAATAATGAGATGGAACTAAAGCTCGCGTAGTGATAAAGCTAAATGCGCGCATTTACGCAGGTGCATCTTACTGTAAATTATATTTTATAATGTGATCAGGAGCTTAAAGTTAACTTTTGTTAACTTTGCTTTTTGGGTGAATAGGCTGTTATTTAGGGGGTTCGTGTTATTCATACCAGGCGCTGATAGGTAAAGATTGTTTATAGTTAACAAAAGTGACTTAAAATAAGTGTGTAAGTTATGATTATTAGAGTACTTCTTGTTTGATACAAAAATCCCGAACCTGACAAGAACAGGCGTCTAAATAAATATCCAACTACTTCACCCTGATTAAGCTATGTTCTGTATTTTCCAGAAAGAATTTACTGGTTTGGGATGTGTTCATATTGTTTACTTCTGCTAGCATTTCACTGTTGTACCCTTTGCGTTTCATCCATTGCAGAGGCTCTGAAAAATCATCTTCATTCAGGACGAAGGTTTCATCGGCGAATCCACTGTCTGAGATGTTAACTACCCACATCCGAGATTTGAATTCGACGGAATTCGCAATAAAACGCATACATTTGTTCAAAAAACATCGCATTAATTTCTATCCTTATTTTTGAGCTATTGTTAGGGTTTTAAAGGGATAGAGCAAGTTTAATTAACACATTGGCTGAACCTATCAATAAATTTGTTAAAATCCATTTAGTAAAATAAAGAAATTAGACAACAATTAAATTATGCCTTTAAAGAAAATTAATCTTTAATTTATGTAGTAATACCAAAATCTTGGTATAAAGGAGACAGACAATGGAAGCATTAAAAGTAAAAGATTTCATGGACCAGCGGGCGGTACGGTTTACCCCTGATATGTCTCTCAGCGCTGCACTGGACAAGGTGATGACGTCTGGACATCTTGGTGGGCCAGTCGTTAACGAAAGTGGTGAAGTGATTGGTTTTTTATCGGAACAAGATTTGTTGGAAAAGTTGGTGAGTGTAAGCTATTACTGTCAGGATACTCATATAGTCAGTGATTGTATGTACAAAGAAGTGCTCTCAGTGTCGCCTGAAATGGGTATTATAGAATTAGCGGCATTAATGAGAGTGGGTAAGCCTAAAGTATATCCAGTGGTTGAGGATAATAAATTACTCGGTATTATTACCCGACGGGATGTTCTAAAAGCGATAGGGCAATCGCTTAATGACTGCTTTAAACGTCCAGTTTAATGTAGACTGAATTAGAAAAAGGCGCTGAAGCGCCTTTTTTTGTCTTGTTCTGATCAAACAAAGTTATAAATATCGCTATAAAGTTGCTGGAGAGTTTAATGACAACGCAAACCGCCAAGTTTGTTGAAGGTTCTACCATGCGTCATATTTTGGTGATGTCTGGAACAGCATCAATCGGATTGATGGCTCTGTTTGTCGTTGATCTGTTGGATATGATGTTTATCAGCATGCTAGGGCAAGTAGAACTGGCTGCGGCGGTGGGTTTCGCGGGTACGCTGATTTTCTTTTCTACATCGGTAAGTATAGGGTCATCAATTGCGATGGGAGCCTTGGTTTCTAGGGCGTTAGGCGCTAAGCAGAGAGATCATGCGCGTCAGTTAGCCGCCTGTACTTTATCTGTTGCTTTGGTCATTAGCTTGTTTATTACCATCGGCATGTTTGTTTATATCCCCGAGTTGTTGTCCGCTATTGGTGCACAAGGTTATGCGGCTGAGAGAGCGGAAGCTTACCTTACTATTTTGTTACCTAGTAGCCCGGTGATAGCGTTAGCTATGGTATCTGGAGCGGGCCTTCGTGCCGTTGGCGATGCTAAACGCTCTATGTGGGCAACGCTTTCTGGCGGCATAGTTAATGCTATATTGGATCCTTTGTTCATATTTGGTTTTGGCTGGAATGTGGAAGGTGCTGCTTTAGCATCTGTAATTGCTCGTTTCTCGGTATTATTTTTCTCTCTCTATCCGCTAATAAAAGTGCACAGACTTGTGGCAATGCCTCAATTGGGCTTAATTAAGCAGAACTTTTTATCCATCTTGGGTATAGCAGTCCCTGCCATCATTACCAATACAGCAACACCGATTGGGAATGCCATAGTGACCACGAATATTGCACAATTTGGTGAAAATTATGTGGCTGGCTTTGCGGTTATTGGACGTTTGATGCCCGTCGCATTTGCGGTGATATTCGCATTATCTGGTGCTGTTGGACCGATTATAGGGCAGAATTTTGGCGCTGAACGGTTTGATAGAGTTAAAGACACACTTAATAATTCGCTGCTGTTCGTTTGTATCTATTGTATTTTTGTCTCTGTTGTTCTGTTCTTTTTACAAGACATAATAATCGCCGGATTTAGTTTAACCGGAGATGCTGCAACTATTTTGTCCGCGTTTTGTACTTTTGTTGCACTTAGCTTTGTATTTAATGGGGCCCTTTTTGTTGCTAATGCATCATTTAACAATTTAGGTAAGCCTTTGTATTCAACCAGTTTAAATTTGGGTAAAGCGACATTGGGCACTTTACCGTTCGTTTATTTTGGTGCTCAGTGGCATGGTGCATTGGGTGTTTTATATGGGCAGGCTCTCGGTAGTGTACTGTTTGGAATATTGGGTATTTTTGCCTTGCGTAAATTGATTTCTGACCTCGGAGCCCATGTTGAGGTTAAATCAGAACTGGACGATCCTTCAACCACGAGTGTAACGATGACGCCATTTTGTTCGTCGGATTGTGTATCAGTTGAAGAAATCCCGGTAAACCAAAGAGACCTCGACAAATAAGTTAATTTCAATAAGTGACTTGTGTCATATTTGATCTGATTCTTATTGGTTTTTATTCAGAACATGAATGAAACTTGATCTGCGACCAGCATTTGACTTGGCAATATACAACATAATGTAACCAGTTCCGCCGGCTAAAAACCGGCTAAAATTTTTATCATTTTATGTTGGAAGTATGTTGCATTATGCGTCAGTACCTTAAATACCTCATCCCGTTAATTATTCCTTTAGTTGTTCTGTTACTCCCTTTATCAGCGTTCCCATTTGAGGGTATTACGGTGATTCAGCAGCGGGTGATTGCTATCTTTTTGCTTGCTGCCCTCTGTTGGGTTTTCGAGCCTATCCCAATTTATGCAACATCGGTTGTGATCATTGTTCTCGAACTGCTAATGCTCTCTAATAAAGGGTTATTTTTATTTAAGTTTGGAATGGGTGAGCAAAGCTTTGGTGAACTCCTTAACTATAAGGACATAATGGCAACATTTGCCAGCCCTATAATTATGCTTTTTCTTGGTGGTTTTTTTCTTGCTATGGCAGCAACAAAATATCGCTTAGATGTCAACTTAGCTCGTGTTTTGTTAAAGCCATTCGGTAAAGACCCTAAGTTTGTAATGCTTGGTTTGATGCTGATAACAGGCATCTTTTCAATGTTCATGTCCAACACCGCCACTACAGCAATGATGTTGTCAATTCTGACTCCGGTCATTGCGGTATTCGGCCCTAAAGATCCAGGACGTGTTGCTTTTGCTTTGTGTATTCCTGTTGCGGCGAACATTGGCGGTATTGGTACTCCAATAGGTACTCCACCGAACGCTATTGCATTGAAATATCTTGTCGGTGATAGCTTGATTACGTTTGGTGAGTGGATGACATTTGGTGTGCCATTTGTGGTCATCATGATGGCGTTGGCCTGGTTCCTGATTAATCATCTTTACAGTGCTGAGCAAAAAACCATCGAGCTAAATATTAAGGGTAAGTTTCTTAAAACCCCTAAAGCCATTACGGTGTACGTTACTTTTGGTTTGACGATTATGCTCTGGTTGATGGGCTCTAGCCACGGTATGAATTCTTATACGGTTGCTTTGATCCCTGTTGCGATCTTTTCTATTACCGGAATTATTAATAAAGAAGATCTAAAGAAAATTTCGTGGGATGTACTCTGGTTAGTTTCTGGTGGTATCGCATTAGGGCTGGCACTTGATAAAACCGGGCTTGCTCGACTTATGGTTAATAGCATTCCGTTTGATGCATTCTCTCCTTACATTGTTCTGTTTGGTGCGGCTTTCCTATGTCTTATTATGGCAAACTTTATGTCACATACAGCAACGGCTAACTTGTTAATGCCAATTATGGCGGCGTTAGGTGCATCAATGACATCATTGGCGCCACTTGGCGGACAGATGACATTGATTTTAGTGGTGACTTTTGCGGCATCACTTGGTATGTCACTACCAATCAGTACGCCGCCAAATGCATTGGCCCATGCTACCGGTAATGTAGAAAGTAGCCAAATGGCTAAAGTTGGCGTTGTATTAGGTGTAGTAGGGGTTTTGGGTAGCTTTGTGCTTGTCTGGATCCTAAATCTAGTAGGGTTTATTGGTTAACTGATGGATCAAGCTAAATTATCCCGCCTGATACGATGTTATTTTAGTCAGCCTGAACGAAGGTTGGCCAAAGCATCTGGCGAAACTGTTCTCAGGCAAAATGCTCGTAATGAGAGATTGTACTATGTCTTGAATGGTGAGCTTGAAGGTTATATTCAGGATGACGAGTCTGGAAAAGACACAAAGGTATTTACCGTAACGGAAGGTGCCTTCTTTGGTGTGCACAGCTTCTTTTCCGAGACCTTAGTCGCCTCTTCTACAGTGGTTGCAAAAACGGATGTTGTTCTAGCCTGGATAGACCTTGAAACAGCACCTGTGGAACGGGAATATTATGGGCCGCTTGCTGCGCAGTTTACACCTGTTATTGTTGGTGAGTTATCTCGCCGCCAAAAGCGGGCGATGAAAGAAGCAATAGAAAAAGAAAAAGTGTTGCAACAGCTATATACGGCTGAGCAGATGACGACGCTAGGACAGTTGGCTGCAGGTATCGCACATGAACTGAATAATGCGGTTGGAGTGATCAGTAGTAAAACTGAGCGTATGCAGGCCGTTATTTTACAATTGCTGGAAGAGTTGCATCCAGAGGCGAATGGTTTCTTGCAAAAGGGGCTTTCTCAGGGTCAGGTAGCGAACTCTTCTACGGTGAGAAAACGAGCCAAAGAACTTGAAAAAGAGCTGAACTTGCCAAGAGATGTGGCCAAGTCTTTAGCTCGAGCTGTACCAGTAGGGGATATTTCACCCCATTGGCTGGAGAAGCCAAAGGATGCAATTCGGTATTGGGAAATAGGCCGTGATCTGCATGATTTAAGGCTGGCAGCCCGGCATTCTGTTGGCATTGTTAAGTCAGTAAAGCAACTGGGACGAGTAGATATTGATACCGATGAATGGATAGATATTAATTCATCGATTAACAAAGCTATTTCATTAATACAAAGTGACTTAAGAAGGGTATCGGTGCATCTAAGCCCAGCAACGTTGCCGCTGTTTAAAGGATCCACCACCGAGCTCGTTCAGGTGTGGGCTAACATTATGAAAAATGCGTGTGATGCGATGGAATTTACTGCAACACCGGAAATTGAAATCTCCACACGTTATGCAAACAAGCGAATTCTAATTACTATCAGTAATAACGGACCAGAAATTGACGAGTTAACAAGACGTCAGATTTTCCAGCCTAATTTTACCACTAAAAAAGGTGGCTTATCTTTCGGGCTTGGTTTGGGCTTGTCTGTAGTTAAAAGAATAGTCAGTGGATATGGTGGGAGTATTGCGGTAAAGAGTAATACGGAAAAGACCATTTTCAGAATAAAATTGCCAGTCGAGGATTAATATGGAGAAGTTAAATCTGATTTGTGTCGATGATCAGCGAGAAGTATTAAGTGCCGTGTTACAAGATCTAGAGGTTTTATCATCTTGGGTGAATATTGAGGATTGTGAATCAGCAGATGAAGCTCTGGAATTAATGGATGATTTTGATGCAGAAGGTGAATTCGTTGCCTTAGTCATCTCTGACCATGTAATGCCAGGTAAAACGGGTGTTGAGCTGCTTACAGAGATCTCTCAAGATGATCGATTCAAGCAAACGAAAAAGATTTTGCTTACGGGACAAGCGACACATCAAGACACGATTACTGCTATCAATTTGGCTCGCATTGAGAGTTATTTCGAGAAACCGTGGAATGCAGAGGTTCTATGCGAGAGGGTTAGAACCTTGGTGACAGAGTTTATTTTTGACAAAGGTCTAGATTATACAGACTATCAAAATGAACTGGATCAAACGGTGGTTTTACAAAGATTACGCTAAAAGTGCTTGACCTTGGAGTTAGCTCCAAGGTCTAAACTTAAGTTATTCATATAACTTAAGGAAATTAAAATGTGTACTAAACATGATGCTTGTCTTTCAAAATCACCAACTCACAAAATTGAAGGAAGCAGTTGTAGCTCATCAGCCATTAGTTCTATTAAAGCTATTGGTGTCGATGGAAGTGAAAGTTGTGGTGGTTCTTCTTCTTCCAGTACGTGTTGTTCTGGTAGCGATTCTCCTGATGAGGAAAGTGACCCCTCAGGTCTAGATGCTCAGTTTACCCATAGCTGGAAAGTCGAAGGGATGGATTGTCCGTCCTGCGCTAGAAAAGTGGAAAATGCCGTTAATCAAATGGAAGGTATTCTTCACGTTAAGGTTTTGTTTGCCACAGAAAAACTGGTTGTAAAAACCGATAATAACGCAATGGCAGCGGAAATCGAATCGGTCGTGAATAAGACTGGTTTTCAACTAAACTCTATTCATCAAGCCAAGCCCAAGAAAACCGACCTTAGTTTTAACGGAATAATTAAAGAAAATGTTCAGGTTATTGCACTCGCATTCGCCATGATTGTCTCATTTGCCGTCAGAGATATTTTTCCTATATTTAGTGAATGGTCATTTGTTGCTATTTGTTTATTAGGTTTAGTTCCAATTTCTAAAAAGGCGATCCAACTTGCAAAAAATGGCTCGCCATTTTCCATCGAGACCCTGATGAGTGTCGCTGCGATTGGTGCACTTTATTTAGGCGAAACCATTGAAGCCGCAATGGTACTGTCTAAACTGCTTGCGAAAATAGGGCTGGATCGCTTAATGAGCGGC
>ASRM01000097.1_pt1 | contig 16079 bp, 9 predicted proteins | sample 693238 | NCBI WGS metagenome assembly ASRM01 (sample SAMN02169242, study PRJNA158439) | bioreactor metagenome | isolation source: day 74 sample from continuous culture bioreactor inoculated with sediment... | place: Germany: Bremen
TACCGAAATAGTACCGACTCTTTTTCTGTTTTGATAACCAGTGCCTTAGCTGATAATGATCTGGCTGAGAGCTGCCAGTCATTTATGTCTCTTTTCCGATCGCTGTCAAGCCAATCTAATCAGCTATATGCAGGGGATGTTTATATTGGTGCTTATCAGTACCTATCCAACAAAAAATCCGCTGAAGAGGTTTTTAGCTGGGCCTCGAAAACATGTGAATACGCCTATCGTCATGAACCTTGTCGTTGGGCTATTTGTAATTCAAGTAATAAACAAAAAGTAGAACACTTCTTTTATATTGAAAGTCAGTTAAAAAAAGCGATAGAAAATCAGGATATTACAGCACGCATGCAACCCATAGTGAATGCAAAGACAAGTAAACTTCATAGCTTTGAGGCTCTGGCCCGTTGGGAAAAGTCTTCTATCGGTAAGATATATCCGGATGAATTTATTCCAGTGGCCGAAAGACAAGGTCTTATATCGCAACTGGGGGAAAGTATCCTACGACAAGCTTGCCAATTTATATCAATGTATAACCAGAAATGGAATAGTAATGTACGTATCAACGTTAATGTATCGGCACTTCAGTTACTTGATGGGCGTTTCCCGCATACAGCGAAGAGAATTGTAAAGCAGACAGGTGTTGACCCTCAGATGGTGGTGTTAGAACTGACCGAATCTGTGCTGATTGACAACCAACTTCAGGCAAATAGCCAAATGGAGCAATTAAAAGCGATAGGATTCAGCCTGGCAATGGACGATTTCGGGGCAGGTTATAGTTCATTGACTAGCTTCTTTAAACTCCCATTTGATCAGGTAAAAATAGATAAAGAGTTGGCGAAAGAGGTGATGCGTGCCAGCGAACCGCTTCATTATATGCAGTTTCTGACTAAAATTTGCTCGGACAAAAATGTATCAATTACCGTTGAGGGGATAGAAACGGTGAGTATGCTCGAAAGCTTTAAGCAAATGGAAGTCAATACGTTGCAGGGATATTTAATGTCTAGTCCGTTACTAGTGGAAGATGCATTAGAAATGAGTGATGATTTCAGTATTTGGTTGGATGAGGGGACGTTAACCTGTAACTTGATAGTATAAGTGGAAACCAACTGATTATGCATCAAGGAGAGGTCAATGTTATTTGAGGGGAGCATTTTATTTCTCGCAGGTTTTTTGGGTGGAATTCTCAACTCTATTGCTGGTGGAGGAAGTTTCATTACCTTTCCGGCATTAATGTTTGTTGGTATCCCACCGATAATAGCGAATGCAACCAATACCTTCGCCTCCTGCGCGGGTTATTTAAGTGGCGCGTATGCTTTCAGAAAAGACATTGCTAATGACAAGCAGAAATTACCTCTGATTGTCGTCTTGAGTTTCGTTGGCGGCAGCGCCGGCGCATGGTTATTGCTTCAAACCCCTGAACAGGTTTTTTTACAGACAATTCCATGGCTGTTATTGTTCGCGAGCCTGTTATTTGTCTTTGGTGGTAAATTGAACCACTATTTAAAAAAGATGGCGCACATCCACAAGCATGCATCTGCACTAGGTGTTCACTTACTTTCGGCACTTTTGTTGTTAGTTTGCCTTTATGGTGGTTTTTTTAATGCAGGGCTTGGCATTATCTCTTTAAGCTATTTGGCGCTTGCAGGCTATCAGAACATTAATGTAATGAATGGTATTAAATTGCTGATCTCATCATGTGTCGCTATGGTTGCCATTGGTCTGTTTATTATTGAAGGGGCCATAGACTGGTATTCCGGTATAATTGTGTTATCAGGCTCATTGATTGGTGGTTTTTTTGCTGCAAAAATTTCCAGATCCCTGCCTCAAGTCTGGATTCGTAATATAGTTATCGTTATTAGTTTTTCCATCACTGGCTACTATTTCTATGATGTGTATGTAGCTAAATGATCTCAAAATGCAAGGTTCAGCGTAGAAAAGCTGATTAAATCAGAGGCCTGTAAGCGAAATTACAGGCCTTCAATTTATTGCGAAAAAATAGAATTGAGTATTTTACTGAGAACGGGATAAGAAAAGTTATTTTCTCCTATTTGATAATTCCGCTTCATCTTTTCATTTCTATTTTCTGCCTCTAATAAAAAACGAATGGTTTCTTTGGTTGCCTTTGTATTTAGCTCATGATCGATATAGGCAAGACCATTATCATCGAGCTCGTGTTGCTCACCCAAATCTATGATATCGAAATGGAATTCTTCAATGTCGGTAGCATAAACAGGATAACGATAAACAACCATGGGGATTTGAGCGATTAATCCTTCTAAAAACTGGTTTCCCCAACCTTCTAATAAACTGGGGTAGGTAATAATATCGGCATGAGCGTATATATCCCAGAGAGAATATATTTTTTCACCATTTACTTCCGAGCGAGAATGACCAACCCATTCATTAATAAAAAGTAACTCTACGCCGAGTTTGTCGGCTTTCGCTGTCAGCTTTTCCTGGTAACTTTCTTCTTCACACATTCCGGCTAAAACAAGTATCAGGCGACTATCTGTATTAAATACCTTCCCGTTATACAGTGTTCTCCCCAAGAGAGTACTTTTTTGTCGGCCAATTTCAGCAATATGATCGATAGCGAGCTCTATTCCTTTTCTCGCTACAATTCGAGTAGCTTGCAGGAAGATAATGTCATTGTCGCGAATGGAAAAACGCTGGCGTAAATCTAGGTTATATTCATCAATTTTCCAGTCACTGCCATGGAAGTCAAAGACATTGGGGACCACGTGAGAGTCGATGTTTCGCCGAGATTTTAATTCTCTCTGAGCTATATGGTTTATCACGCAATGCTGTATGCCAGCATGTTTTGGTGGAAAATATTGATTTAATAAGTCGGTGATTTTTTCTGATGTAGGAGCGGAATATTTGTCCCGCTCCCAATGAAAATCATGATGATGACAAATAGCCTGAATCCCCGTTTGCTCCACCGCCCTGTGAATGCCTATGGCAGCTGGAAGGTGGTAGCCTAACGACCAAATATTATTTGGAACAATAATATCTATATTTAAGCGTTTAATTACCTCTATCACTTGCTTAGAAATAACCTCTGCCCGATGTTCAATGGCCACAACGAGTTGCTCATCACTGCTGTAATCGGTAAGTTCGACATAGGCATTTTGTATGATTTTGTCGTTAAGCGGATCCAGATAGTGCAGTGACTCAATACACTCTGCCTCGCAATTCCCACTGCTTCCGGCCAGATAATAAACCTTATGACCTAACGCCTCTAATGCCCATTTCCATTTGTCCATTTCTAATGATACGCCATCGGTTTCACCGACGCGAAAATGCGCGAGTAAGATGTTCATTTAAATATTGCCTATAGCTACTTATTAATTAGAGTTGCATTTAATGATAGTGGCAGATTTTAAAAAGTGACCAAATTCACATTAATAAACTGAATATCAAAACCGGTTTTGGTTTGTTGCTGAAAAGGTGACGAGCTTCAAATTAACCAAGTTAAATCCTGTCTAGTATAAAATAAAGAAAGGTAAGAGTCGTTATATGAGAATGGGTTCTCATTTTTTTTAGCCTTTATCAAAACCGGTTTTGGTCGTTTTTGGAAGAAGGTTTTTTGCAATACACGATAGTTAAATATCCAGAAATAGTGGAACAGAGCGATGAAGCTTGAACATAAAAACCTTAAAAATAATTTACAGCAGATATTGGCCGGTGTGTATGCACCAGCACAATTGAATGAGTTTCTTCCTGAGTTGATTGAAAGAATTGCTAAATTTGATTCGGTAAATAATAAGAAATTATGGGTAGATCAAAATGACATCATGTTGATCACCTATGGTGATTCTATTCAGAAAGAAAATGAAGTGCCTATGCGCACTTTGCGCAACTTCTTAAGCCGAAACGTAAAAGATTATATATCCGCAGTACACATTTTACCGTGTTTTCCATATACGTCTGATGATGGATTTTCGGTAGTAGATTATTGGAAAATTAATCCAGAATTGGGTGACTGGAATGACGTTAATGCGTTGTCACAAGATTTTGACTTGATGTTTGATGGTGTGATTAATCATATCTCTAAATCGAGTGATTGGTTCAAAAGCTATCTTGCCGGAGACGAAGAATATAAAAATTTCTTTGTCGAAGCCCTACCAGACAGAGATTACAGCTCGGTGACACGCCCCAGAGCTCTGCCATTGTTGACGACGTTTGAGACAGCTCATGGGCAAAAGCATATTTGGACAACGTTTAGTGAAGATCAGATAGACCTCAATTTTCGTCACCCAGAAGTATTCGCTAAGATTGTAGAACTACTGCTTTTCTATGCTCAACAGGGCGCTTCGTTTATTCGCCTGGATGCAATAGGTTTTATGTGGAAAGAACTGGATACACCTTGTATCCATCAACCACAATGCCACGCTTTGGTTCAGGCAATGCGTGCAATCGTTGAATCCGTCACTCCACATGTCAAGTTGATCACAGAGACGAATGTGCCACATAAAGATAACATCAGTTATTTTGGCAATGGCGAAAATGAAGCACACCTAGTGTACCAATTTCCGTTACCACCACTGACTTTGCATACTCTGCAAACAGGGAACAGTGAAAAAATTGTTGAGTGGATGAGTGAGCTAGAACCGTGTTCAGATAAAACCACTTTTTTCAATTTCCTCGCCTCACACGATGGGATCGGTGTTCGTCCTGTTGAAGGTATCTTGAATAAACAGCAAGTGGATCATTTAAAAAATGTCGTGTTGACTAACGGTGGACGTGTCTCTTTTAAAGATAACGGTGATGGGACTCAAAGCCCTTATGAATTGAATATCAACTATTTTGATGCAGTGAGCGATATTGATGCAAGCGAAGAGGTCAACGTTGACCGCTTTATGACTGCTCAATCTATTTTGTTGTCACTGGCTGGTGTTCCGGGTATTTACGTACATAGCTTGCTTGGGTCGACCAACGATACATACGGTCTTGAAAAACTGGGGTATAACCGCGCTATTAACCGCGAGAAATTACAAAGCGATATTATTGAGCGTGAGCTGAATGATCCCAATCATCGTCGTCATAAAGTCCTTGAACGCTATAAGACCTTGTTATCTGCTCGTAAAGGTGAAAAAGCATTTGCGCCAAGCGCATCACAAAGAATTATCCAAACCAACTCTAAACTCGTTACCATGGTGAGAAATGAAAGTGTTGCTGTGGTAGTGAATATTAGTAACGAATCTGTAGAACTTGATACTCGCTGTTTACTTGATGATCTCAATAGAGACATTTTAACAGATGAAGTGGTCATGACCACAGTAACCCTACAACCATATCAAACGATGTGGTTGAAAAATGAACAATAAATCCTAACCATAAGGATATAGTATGAAACTGAAAACTCTGACTCTTGGATTAGCGGCCGCTGGGATGACACTGTCTAGCCTGGCGCAAGCGACAACCATTGAATACTGGACGACCCTGACACAATCAGATCGTATTCAGACCATTGAAGTGATGGCGGAAGTCTTTGAGGCATTAAACCCCGGCATTAATGTTGAAATCGTTGCGGTTGATGAAAATGAAATTCCAACTCAAATCGCAGCGGCGTCCGCTTCTAATACATTACCAAACATTGTTGAAGTTGGATCGAATTTGTCTTTAGCTTTCGCAGACCAAGGTATTGTTGATGTTGATGCAACAACCGAAGTAGTGAAAACATTAGGCGAATCCCGCTTTTACCAAGGTGCGTTAAAGCTTATCCAAAATCAGGACACACAAAAGTACGTGGCGGTTCCATATCGAGGTTGGGTGCAAGGTATCTGGTATCGAGCGGACTGGTTTAAGGATGCGGGTCTGGAGCCACCAACAACGTGGGAAAATATTGAAAAAGCGGCGAAACATTTCAGCAAACCTGCAGAAAACCAATACGGTATCTTGATAGGAACTAAGTCAGACGCGTATGCGGAACAGGTTTATACTCAATTTGCGCTCTCTAATGATGCCGGCCAATTCGACAAAAATGGCAATCTTATATTCAATTCGAAAGCACAGGAAGAAACGTTAGATTTCTATAAGCGTCTTGCGCAGTATAACCCTCCAGGCCCCCAAACCTGGCGAGCACGTGATTATTACCTGCAAGGTAAGTTAGCGATGTTTTTCTATTCGACTTACATCATGGATGATCTGGCATTAGCGGAGGCCGCGGCTAGCTCGCTGGGGACAGAAAACTTTCAAAACCTGAAAGGGGCGACGTTCGATCCTAACTTATCCAAAAATACTCGTTTAGCTGCAACCATTACTCAAAAGTCACCGTCTACCTTCGGTACTTTAGTAGGCTTCTCTATCATGAATTCGAAAGACAAAGCTGAAGTGGATGCAACCAAAGCTTTTCTTGAGTATATGAATGAACCAGAGCAAGTGATTGCTTACTCACACATGGCACCAGGTGGTCACTTGCCGATGTTACGTGATATTGCTGAAACTGATGAATTCTTGAATGACCCTAAAGGTATCTTTCAGCGTTACGGGAAAGAATCGATTAAAGAAATTGTTGGTGGATTTGATTCGATTAAAAACTTCTCAGTTGTTGATGGTAAAGCGTTCCCTAAATCAGGCGAAATATTCTCCAAGCAAGTTATCCCTCGCATGATCTACAGTGCTGTTATAGAAGACAAAAGTGCGAAACAGTCGCTGGAGTGGGCTGAGAAGCAGATGCAAGAAATCGTTGCTAAGTAACGGAAACATATTATCTGTGACAATTAGGTAAGTAATTGTTGCAGGTAATCACTTGAGGTTACTTTGACAGTAGCCTCACCTGAAAGGAATTATTCTCATGACTCCATTAGAGAGAGCAGAGGCGAAGCTTGGTTGGAAGTTAGTATCACCAACCATTGTTTTCATCGCGCTTTTAATACTCTATCCAATTGTATTTAATGTCTATTTAAGTTTTTTTGACGTTAAGTTGAACGGTGACAAGTTATTTGTCGGATTAGATAACTATTCGAAACTGTTATCCAATCCTGATTACTACTCGTCCATCGGTACAACGGTCGTTTATTTGTTTGGCACGGTAGCAGGTACAACCGTTCTTGGTCTTTTGGTTGCACTATTAATGCGTGAACCGTTTAAAGGCCGTGGCTTGGTTAGCGCTGCTATTTTGATGCCCTATTTTGCTCCAGTAATATCGGTGGTTTTTGGCTGGCAGTTTTTGTTTGACCCTGTTAATGGGGTATTCAACTGGTTAATTGTCGATGTACTTAACCTAACGGATACCAGAACCAATTTAATAGGTAACCCTGAATCTGCGGTTTGGGTGGTGATAGTTTTTGATATCTGGAAGCACTTTCCAATCGCGTATTTGTTGATTTTATCAAAGCTGCAATCCATTCCTAAAGATCAGTATGAGGCTGCCGCAATTGATGGATATGGTCCTGTAGGACGTTTTTTCCATGTCACATTGCCAGAGATATATTTCGTGTTAGCGACTGTGGTTATTCTTCGTTTAATCTGGAACTTAAACCGTTTTGAAGACGTATACCTACTCGCACCAAATGTACAAACATTGCCGGTATTTACCTATTATCAGGCGTTTACCGGAATCATTGACCAAGGGCTTGCCGCGGCAACATCCGTCATTCAGTTCGGATTCTTGTGTGTGCTTATCTGGTTCTATGTTAAGAAAATTTTGAAGTGGTAAGTGAATATGTTGGGTAAACAAACAGTAAAAAAACGAATCGGATTCTGGATGGCGATAATGTTGCTGGTGAGCTTCTGTCTATTGCCTTTTGCTCAGATATTATCGACTTCACTAAAACATCAGTTCGATTGGGGTAATCCTTCATTGATCCCTCAAGTGGTTAATTTAGATGCTTACAAGGAGTTACTTGGGTTAAATGAGGTGAAGGAAGTCGAACTTCCGCCAGCGATTAAGAAAATATTGGATAACCCTAAAATACCAAAGGCGAAAAAGGAGGCTATAGCGGCAAAATATATTGGTGGAAATGATGTATTTCCTTTTGGGCGCTACATGTTGAATAGCTTCGCTATTTCTGCAGGTGCTGCGCTTATATCACTAGTATTTGCTGTCATGGGCGCTTACTCCATAAGTCGGCTTCGTTTTAGAGGTCAGGTAGTTGTTCAGCGTTCGGTGTTATTTGTTTATATGGTGGGCGGTGTTTTATTGATGGTTCCACTCTACCAGATGGCGGTGAATGTGGGGTTGGCGACTAGCATGTGGGGCTCGGTAGTTAGTTTATTTGCTATATATATTGTCCAGACCCTTCCTGTGGCGCTTTATATGCTGGGTAACTATTTCCGTACAATCCCATTTGCACTGGAAGAAGCGGCAATGATGGACGGCTATTCTCGTAGGGAAGCAATACTCAAAGTAGTTATCCCGTTGTCGTTACCTATGTTGGCGACCGTATTTATGTACTGCTTTATTATCGGATGGAATGAATATTTGTTTGCATCCGTCTTCTTAAAACAATTTAAAGAGTTCTACACATTGCCTCTTGCTCTTCAGGAACTATTTTTGTCGAAAAATGCAATATGGGATCGCATCATGGCGGCTTCCATGCTGACTCTGGCTCCAATTATTGTTTGTTTCTTATTTGCTATGCGTCATATGGACAGCGGCAAAACTGATGGCGGTGTAAAAGGTTAATTATTATGGCTTCTATTTCATTAAAAAATATTATCAAAAATTACGGCGAAACTAAGGTCGTAAAAGACATCAGCCTAGAAATACAAGATGGTGAGTTTGTTGTATTGGTTGGCCCTTCTGGTTGCGGGAAATCGACGACGTTACGCATGATCGCAGGTCTTGAACAACCAACATCAGGCGATATTCAGATTGGCGAAAATGTGATGACTCATGTTGAGCCACAAAATCGTAATATTGCTATGGTGTTCCAGAACTACGCACTTTATCCGCATAAAACCGTTGAAGAAAATATCGTGTTTGCACTGCGTAGATTAAAAATGGATGAAGCTGAAATTCAAACGCGACTCGTTGAAGTCTCCAAGATGTTGAAGTTAGATGAGTACCTAAAACGTAAACCAGCAGACTTGTCAGGTGGACAACGGCAGCGTGTGGCGATGGGGCGGGCAATTATTCGTGATGCTGACTGTTTCTTGTTTGATGAACCATTGTCGAATCTAGACGCAAAGTTGCGTAATCATATGCGCACCGAGATTGGTCAAATTCATAACAAATTTGGCCGTACCAGCGTTTATGTTACACACGATCAGGTGGAAGCGATGACACTTGCGGATCGGGTTGTGGTGATGCGTGATGGCATCATAGAACAAGTAGGCACACCAATGGAGATATACCTGGATCCCGTTAATATCTTTGTTGCGACATTTATTGGTTCACCATCAATGAATATTATTGAAGGCACGCTTTATGATCAGTATCTGGATGTTGGTGGATACACCATTGACCGTGACAAATTAATAAACGTGCACTATAAAAATCAGATCGATGTTCAAGGTATGAAGGTTAAAGTAGGCATTCGTCCAGACTTTTTCAATGATAAAGTTCACTTTTCTGAAACAGAACGAACATTTGACTTCAACAATATTGAGATTGACTTAGTCGAGCCGATGGGCTTTGACAAAGAAGTGCTTTTCCAATTAAACGGTCATAATGTTAAGGCTCGTTTAGACTTACGATCTGAAGTGGAAAAGGGTGATAAAATGGAATTACTGGTCGATTTGTCCAGAATATTATTGTTTGATACAGAAACAGAAGAAAGACTGTAATAATGTTAACCCCTTGTACTTAGTTGTAAGGGGTTTATTCGTTACAGCGAAAAAAAACGAATAGATAACCATCGAAGTCTTTGGATTACGATAATACTTCGATGGTGCTGGTTATGGGTTAATAAATGAGCCATTTTTTAATTGCGTTGTTTGGAATGAAAATTATGAAAAGCTTGCCAATATGGCTTACTTCAATAAAGATCTGCACCAGATCTTCTTAGATTGTCAGATAGTAGTATAGTTGACCCCGTTGTTAGGAGCGCGCTGTTGTTAGGAACCAATAAGTTATGTCGATAAAAAAATTAGCTGAATCGCTTGGGCTGTCAAAATCAACCGTTTCCAGAGCACTTAATGGCTATAGCGATGTTAATCCGGAGACACGAAAAAAAGTGTTCGATACTGCGAAGGCCATGGGGTACAAGCCTAATGCGACGGCTAAAAGATTGGCTTCTGGGAAATCTCGCAATGTCGGTATTGTTCTTCCATCAAACTCTCGTATGTTCGTCTCTCCTGCCTTCTCTAAAGTATTGGCGGGTGTGTCAACGTTTTTGGCCAAGCACGACTATCAGCTAATGGTAACCACCATCGCGGATTTTCAAGATGAGAAGAAGGTCTATCAAGATTTTATAAACAGCGGAATGATTGATGGCTTGTTTGTTGTACGTACGCGAATTAACGATGAACGTATTACGATGCTGAAGGAGAGAAAGTTTCCTTTCATTTGCCATGGTTTTGATGAGGGCTTTGAGCCGGACAGTTTTGTCGATGTAGATAACGCCGAAGTGTTCTATAGGCTGACAAAAAGACAGATTCAACATGGTCATACTCAAATTGCATTTTTGGATGGCCCGAGTGAGCTGACATTGTCGGTGTCTCGTTTTAGGGGCTATCACCGGGCAATGGAGGAGGCTGGGCTGGAAGTTGACCCTCGCTGGGTACGAAATGGTGAGTTGAGTGAAGACGATGCTATTCGTTTGGCCAAGGAAGTATTGTCGTTAGCCAAAAGGCCAACCGCAATCCTTTGTGCTGATGATAATATGGCTATTGGTACTATCGCCGCCTGTGAAGAGTTAGGCTTTTTACCGGGTCAGAATATATCAATTTCAGGGTATGGTGATTACGAACAGGGTAGGTATAGCAAACCTTCGGTAACGACGGTCAGCTATGATACTTTTGATGTTGGTGAAGAGATGGCTAAGCTCATGCTGAACAAGCTTGAAAAGAAAACTTATGTAATCAAAAACTGGTATACAGGTACCATAGTTCCAAGAAAATCTGACCTCACTACTTTGGCAGAATAAATTATTCTGCCTAGTTAAATATTATCCTGACAATTTTCATCATAGCCTGCAGTGTAGGCTAGAGCTTATGCTGGATTTTTTTGTTTCTCCCTATTGAAATGCAGGACGAGTGGCTATTTTATCTCGCCAAACGGTTATATGAGTGAGCTCATCAGCGAGATCAATATCTAGATTTTTCAGGAAACCGATTAAAATGAATGCCGTAATATCGGCAATACTAAAGTGCTCACCAGCCACAAAACTATGTTTGGATAACTGAAGATCTAATGTAGGAAGAAAGGCGATGAGCCGGCTTCGGGACTCATCCCCCCATGCTCCGACGCAATGCTCTCTGTCGCTGTAGATTTCAGAGATATTTCTAAACGCTTGAAATGCCACTAACAAGCCTTGCAACTCAACGACTCGCTGCCACATTTCCACCTGAGCTTTTTCTATAGCTGTGTTTCCAAACAGTGGTACCTTATCCGGATATAACTCTTCAAAGTAGCGACAGATTGCCACGGATTCGCAAATAGTTGTGCCGTTATCTAATTCGAGTACAGGCACCCTGCCATTGACACTAAGGGCTTTAAAGGCCTCTGTCAGATTGTCACCCTGACGAACATTTATCTGTGTTCGATCTACTGTAATACCTTTTTCCGCAAGGAATAAACTGACACGTTTAGAGCTTGGGGTAGGGGAGGTTTCGTAAATCTTCATTATTTTTCCTCTATTAGGTTCACTATTTGTCGTATTACAAGGTTAGTACAGTTCGTCTCGTTTAGGCTAAAACAGCGTGGTTTACACGTACAGGGTGTATTTATTTCAAATATGAGCACTTGTACGTATACCGCTACATATTTTATGTGTTTGGAATTCAGGGATTTATAATAGATGCTTGGTCATTAACCACACTAAATGTGCTGCTTTTGTGAACGTGCAGGCAAAACTTAGCGGGTAACTCGTGTAATATTTTTCTAATAAGCATCAGACGGTCATCTCAAGAGCAAACATTAAGTTATGTGGTTTATCACCAAAATACTCTGAATGATAAGGTGCAAGCTGGCAGCTAGCTAAGAAAAATTTTGGTGAGGAGTAAAGAATCGACACGTTAAATAAGTCGACCTAATAACAATCCAATTACCAAGGAGCAACCTCTTATGTCTACACTGACTCATGGGAGCAACGCGCATCAATTCCCTTATTCATATCCAGGCCTTAAAACAGTTATTCATGGCAACGGTGCCGTCGCGCATGTCATGGATTATGTATGCGGCGGTGTCATCGGATACCCTATTACCCCATCCACGGAGATTTCCGAGCTTTATGAAGCATTTCGAGCTCAAGGTGGCTGCAATGTATGGGGACAACATCCATTTTTCTTCGAACCTGAGGGTGAGCATTCGGCACAAAGTGGCGCGTTAGGCGCTGCACTCACAGGTGGAAAATACATTTCTAATGCTTCATCCAGTCAAGGTATCTTGTATGCATTAGAGTCTCATTACGTTACCGTGGGTAAAAAAGCAGCTGGATTTGTACTCCATATTGCCGCGCGCTCTGTCTCTCGTCATTCACTAAATGTGATGGCGGGGCATGATGATGTGTATGCAATATTGTCGGCGGGCTACACTACTTTATTTGGTAGTAATGCTCAGGAAGCGGCTGATCTTGCAGCAATTTCGTATCGAGTCAGCTCTCTGTCGCTTATTCCTGTAGCCAACACAATGGACGGTTTTGCTACTAGTCATATTCAAAGTGAAGTTAAACTGCCTGAACCAGAGTTGCTTAAACAGTATCTTGGTGACCCAACCGACCGCATTCCTGCTCCAACTGAAGCGCAGCGCATGCTATACGGTGCCAAAGGACGAGCTTGGCAGTTAGAACAGTTTATTGAAAAATATCAAAATCAATTTTGGCCTGAAAAACTCACAGATCTAAAAGGCTATATTAGTGCGAATAGCGAGAAGATTGAACGTGATAGTACGGGCGAATTGATTGAATCCTTGCAAGTTTATATTCCGGATGCTTTGCAAAAGAAATGGCAAAGAATATGGCTTAACGCCTATGAGAAAGACACCCGTCAACGTGTTCCTGCGCTAATGGACCCACATAACCCAGGGCTTACTGGAGGGGTACAAAATCAACCTGATTATCAGGCAGGTATTGTGGATCACCGAAGTCACTTCCAGAGTGATGTTCCTCAGTTTATCAAACAAGCCATGCTCGAGTATGGCGAACTAACCGGTCGTTTTTACCAGCCAGTGATGGATTTTATGTGCGACGATGCCGATTATGTCATTGTTGGACTTGGATCTGTCACTGATGACGCAGAGGCCGTTGCCACGCACTTACGCCAGAAGGGACAGAAAGTTGGTGTCATTTCGATTAAGCAACTACACCCATTCCCAGAAGCAGAAATTGTTGAGAAGTTAGCGGGAAAAAAAGTAGTTACTATTCTAGAACGCTGCGATGAAACTCGCCTAACAGCTCGAGTATCACGTGCCTTAATCAAAGCACAAGAAAATACGCACAACTTAAGGCATAAAGGCATTGAAGCACTTGCACAAATTCCGACCATTAACACGGGGGTTTTTGGCTTAGGCGGTCACGATCTCCAGCCTATGCACCTCATAGCTGCTTTTGACAATATGCGCTCTGAAAGCAGTAAACCATTCTTCTACCTAGGCAGTCAGTTCTTCGATGACAAAGCGACTGGTGAGTTGAAGGAAATTCAGGACCGTTTGCGTATGGTTTATCCCGATACTGAGTTGATGGCACTCGAAACTGGTGAGAACCCCAATCTACTTCCGGAATCGGCATTGAGAGTACGTTTCCACTCTGTTGGTGGTTACGGCACGATCGCTACCGGTAAACTGCTTACTGACATCCTGTCTGGTGCTTTAGATCTGCACTCTAAATCTATGCCTAAATACGGCTCGGAAAAAAGTGGTGCCCCAACGAACTTCTTCATCACTTTGTCTCCAGAGCCAATAAAGATCACCAATGCAGAGTTGCAGCAAGTGGAAGCCGTGCTTTCGCCTGATCATAAAGTGTTTATGCATACCAATCCGTTATCTGGATTAAGCAAAAATGGCACATTTATCCTGCAAACTCATCATGATGCCGAACAGGTTTGGCAAGAGATCCCGGCCAGTGCTCGCCGATATATTCGTGACAATAACATCAACTTCTACATTGTTGATGCATTTAAAGTGGCAAGAGAGCAAGCACCAACCGCTGATTTAGAAATACGTATGATGGGTATCGCTTTTATCGGCGCTCTATGCGGTCATGCTACGCAAGTAACACAGGGTGCGGACGAAGCCTTAATGCTAGAACGCATCACCCAGCAAATTGCAAAGAAATTTGGTGCTAAGGGTGAGAGGGTTGTGGAAAGTAATATGGCGGTTATTCGAGAAGGGATACGCGCCACAAAACAGGTCTGCTATCAAGATTTCAGCGATGAAAATATTAAAGTCGAACGCCCGGTAACTTGCGAAACACAGAAACAAACTCAGGCGAGTTGTGGATTGTTCGATCCTTCCTATTTTAGCAATATTGCTGGCAAACATTATACCGATGGGTCTATTGGTGAAGCCCCGGTGATTCCGGGATCTGGGATGTTCATGCCACCGGCAAGTGCCATCACCAAGGATAAAGGACTGTTCCGACTTAACGCACCTAAGTTCGATGCAGATAAATGTACTGGTTGTATGGAATGTACTATTGCTTGTCCCGATGGTGCAATTCCCAATGCGGTGCACGAGCTGCACGATATAGTTTACGTAGCGGTAGATAAACTAAATATTCCGCCAGCGCAGCGTGATGTATTGAAAGCGATGATGCCGCCTATTTTAGATGCTGTACGTCAATATTTCCGAACGGCACCGAAGAACGAGTCTCTACCACTTTACCAAGTTGTTGCGAAAGTAGTGGATACCATTAATTTTGAAGACCCCGGAATCGCACAGCAAATGGCTGGTGTTTGTGTAGCACTGGAATCGCTACCTGTTAGCCGAACTAAACCGTTCTTTGATGCAATGGAAAAAACAATCCCCGGTAGTGGTGGGTTATTCTCTGTTTCCATTGATCCAAGCAAGTGTAGTGGGTGTATGGAGTGTGTGGATGTTTGTGGGCCTAATGCACTGAAAAAAGTTCGCCAAACATCAGAAATGAACCAGCAGATGCAAGAGCTGTTTACAACATTGGCTCAAATGCCTAATACACCAGTTCGCTTCTTGGAGCACGGTGTGAAAGATGCCAGTGAATCGAAACGACTATTGCTGGATCGCAGCAACTATTATGCGATGAGTTCAGGTCATGGTGCCTGTCGCGGCTGTGGAGAAGTTACAGCGTTACGTCTTATGACTTCAATCAACCGTGCATTACAACAGCAACGTTATCAAGCGCATATTCAAAGCCTTGAGACTATGCTCGAGCAATTGGACACTAAATATCAATCGACTCTAAATAGCAATGAGGACAAAGCACGTACACAACGAATTGCCCGTATTATGCAAATACTGGAAAAACGCCTGTTCAACTTTGAACATGGGCCAACAGGTAATGGTCCATCTGATGCCTTAATAGCGAATGCTACGGGTTGTAGTAGCGTTTATGCGTCTACGTTCCCAGCTAACCCATACAATGACCCGTGGGTGAATAGTTTGTTCCAGGACACACCTGCTATTGCTAAAGGGTTATTTGAAGGTGAGGCTGCAAATCAACTTGAGCAATTTAAAGCACTGCGTACAGCGAAACTCGAACTTGAAGATATGTATGATACCGAGATTCACGACCATCAACTTCGTTATCTAGAGTGGAGTCACTTGTCGGATCAGGAACTGGCTCTATTGCCAACGGTCTTCAGTATTGGTGGGGATGGTGCGACTTATGATATCGGCTTTGGCGCATTGTCACGTTTGTTAACAACGAGTACCCCGATTAAAGTATTTGTCCTCAACACGGGCAGCTACTCTAATACCGGCGGCCAAGCGTCAACGGCGAGTTTCACTGCACAAGACTCAGACCTTAGTCGCTTTGGTAATGTCCACCGCGGTA
>ASRM01000098.1_pt1 | contig 15996 bp, 16 predicted proteins | sample 693238 | NCBI WGS metagenome assembly ASRM01 (sample SAMN02169242, study PRJNA158439) | bioreactor metagenome | isolation source: day 74 sample from continuous culture bioreactor inoculated with sediment... | place: Germany: Bremen
ATTCAGCATGCTGTTGTGGCTCCGGCGGGCAGTTTTACTAACATTGGCGCAGTAGGCGCGCTGGTCGTATTCGTTTATCTTGGTGAGTCTGGTTTTGCTTTGGTTCCACTGTTTAAGTTGTTTGAAGAGATTGTGTATTTCGGCTTTCTATTCCCATATGCAGCTAGCTTTTCATCCCTGCCCCAATTAAAAAAACGCGCCTGGTGGCAAGATCCTGTATTGAAAACCATGGTTGTTATGTTGGTGCTGGGTGTTTCATTAAACGTATCAGAGGTTATTCGACCGGACTGGTTCGAAACCATTACCTCCATTTTGGTGCCTATGGGCAGTTTCTGCCTGATGATTTCAGTCGGGCTGGTCTTTAGGTTTAGATCCATTCTGCAGCACTGGCGCGTTGCTCTTACATTAACGCTTAGTCGGCAACTTTTTCTGCCAGCGATTGTATTTTGTTTGATCGTACTCGTTGGTCAGGCTGAGCTATATAACGGTTTAATGCTGCAAGTTGCCGTCTTATTAGCGGCCATGCCTATCGCTTTTCTTGTTATTTTGCCCGCTGCAATGTACAAGCTCGATCAAGATTTAGCCAATGCCTGTTGGTTAATCAGCTCATTGACTTTCCTTGCCATATTACCGTTTATACCCACTCTGTTATCCTGGTTACAACCGCAGCTCTAAGTATTTCTTTAATCAGATCTCACTATGGCTTTTTATGTTTCAGTATTTCCAAATCAGGATTGGAAATTATGGCCTTATTAACCATTACATTACGAGATCTTAACTGAGTGTATACCGTCTCAACAGCCACTTTTACAGAGGCAATGTCTCCCATAACCGTTACAATACCCTTGCCACCGATACCAATGAGCATGTTAATCTTTATTAGCTCGACATTACTTCCCTTTACCATAATATCAGCGGCCTCTATAGCCCCGACGGCAGTGAAAGCTTCAATAACACCTACGGTACTTGAAGGCAGAGGTTGTTTTGCTCTCTTCAGGACATTAATAACTTCAGGGTGAATATTACCAATGATCACTTTATCAGCAATAAATCCTCCACCTTTAGCGACTCCTGCTTCTAAGGCACTCTGCACAGAAGAATTGCTACCACCTATTAATAACATTAGCTTTCCCGGGCACAGAGTCTGATTCATTAATAATTCAACATGTGCAGCTTTCATCATTGCATCGGCTACTTCATACCCCTGAGCAATCGACGATATTTCAATTCCACCAATAGCGTCTTTCATAACTTACCTTCAATCATTTAAACTGCTGTGAGCTTTATGACTTCACGGGAAATCATTAGCTCTTCATCTGTGTTAATCACAAGCACCTGAACGTTACTGTCTGCACGACTTACCATTTCAAAACCTTTAGCGTTTATTTGTTGGTCAAAATCAACCCCCATAAACCCAAGCCCCTGACAGATATCAGAACGACAAGTTGCAGAGTTTTCGCCAATGCCACCAGTGAACACAATTGCATCTACACCTCCCATTAAAGCGGCATAGCCGCCAATCGTCTGAGTCACTCGATTGGCAAAAATACTCAATGCTAAAGCAGCTTGCTCATTACCTTGATCTTTTGCCATATTAAGTTTGCGACAATCATTGGACAATTCAGAGATACCTAACAAACCAGACTCGTGGTTCATCATTTTCTCAACCTCACCCATTCCAATATTCTCTGCCTCAGCAATTATCCTAGGCAATGCAGGATCGATATCGCCACAGCGAGTACCCATCATTAATCCCGCTAACGGTGTGTAACCCATGCTCGTCATCATCGATTCACCATTACTAATGGCACAAATGCTCGCTCCATTACCTAAATGGCAGCTTATAATTCGTTGATTCGAATTTGAATTTATTTTTTCAGACACCGTTTCTGCAATGTATTGATGGCTAATACCATGAAAGCCAAAACGCCTGATACCATGCTCTGTATACAAGCGATATGGCAAGGGATACAAATAGTGTTCTGGTTTAATGGATTGATGAAACGCGGTATCAAAAACAGCAATTTGCTTGGCATTGGGCAACTTTTCAATAAATTGCTGAATGCAAAACAAATTTATCGGGTTATGAATTGGAGCTAGCCTGGACAGTTTATCTAATTGAGCCATTACCTCTTGATCAATCATGGTCGAGCTGGAAAAGGTCTCACCACCATGCGCCACGCGATGGCCAATTAGTTCCAAACTATCTAGCTTATCAATAATGTCCTGATCCACTAAATAGTCTAGCAATTGATCAATTGAACGTTCAAAATTACAAAAACCTAAATCACTAACTATTCTTTCACCTAACAACTCCGTTTTAAATAGCGTTTCGTCCGAATTAATACCATCAAACTGACCAACTAAAATACAATTTTCTTCTGGCATCGAAAATAATTTAAACTTCAGAGAAGAACTACCTGCATTAATTGATAAAACTAACTTACTCATTAACTTTCCTTAATTATTTACACTGCATCAGGTTCTGGTGATTGGACAAACTGCAAAGTGCATTACATTACCTAAAATATCTTCTACCTTTTTTAAAGCACACTCGACGGAAGAAAAATCTCCACTGATAACCACACAACCGTTACTTTGATCGACTTGCTCAATAACCACAGCACCTGACTTAACCGATAGATCTGCGACCACAATCGCGGCCTCATTAGGACTGACCGTCACCAACCCTAATGAGTGACCACCTTCATGTACATTTAGCCGGTTTGCCAGGTCGTGTTCTAAGTTCGCAATTAAATGAATAAGAGTAACTTCTTTGCCTGGAACATGTTCCTGAATAACACGTTCGAATTTATTAACCTTATCATTCATATTAATGGCCTTTAACTTAGTTTAATAAACTTAGTGATAACGTCCTGCAATTCACTTCTACCAGGTATTATAGGGTTCGTTTTTAACGTTACATCTGATAAGGCATTATTAACTATCTCGGTTAAATTATCGGTTGAAGTATGATTAAAGGTGTATTTCCGACAATTAGGTTCAATTCCGACTTTTTCATATAAGTATTCTATCTCACCAATCAACTTACTTACGCAGTTGACATCAGGTTCCTCAGAAGCTGAAAAACCTAGTTTTCTAGATAAATAAGCATATTTTCTTAACGTCTCTGAACAACGCATATTAAATTTGATAACGGGTATCAATGCGATAGCGTTGGCCAATCCATGAGGGACATGAAATTGAGCCCCTAACTGATGAGCTATCGCATGTACCATACCCAAGCCTGCGTGATTAAACGCAATTCCAGCTATTGAAGACGCATTATGAAGCTTGCCCCGCGCCTCTATGTTACTCCCATCACTGTAAGCAACCGGCAGATGGTCAAACACCAAGGCAATCGCCTTTTCAGCCAATGCATCACTGAAGTCACTGCTATTATTTGAAACTAAAGCTTCAATAGCATGTGTTAATACATCTATACCCGTATTAGCGGTAACTTCTGCCGGAACGGTTAATGTCAGTTTAGGATCAAGCAACGCTAAATCCGGTAACAAATCATCGCTTAACAGAGGCACTTTTATCTGCTTATCTGGTACGCTAATGACACTGGCGTTCGTTACTTCAGACCCAGTTCCACTGGTTGTAGGAATCGCAATAAACTTTTCTACTGGCAGACCTACCTTATTACCAAAAAACTTCACCGCTTTGGTAAGGTCAATTGCTGACCCTCCACCATAAGCAATAAGCAAGTCAGGAACAAATTGACTTAGCTGAACGATTCCATTAGTGACATCTATAACGCTAGGATCAGGATTAACATCACTAAATACTTTAACTTGATTGTTAATATCTAATGCCAGTTTTATTTCGGTCAAATTAGTACTGTCTGCCAAAAATCTATCACAGACAATTAATATGCGCTTACCAGAAATCTGACTCAACACTCTCGTACAGCCAGGACCAATAGCAAGCTCAACGGGTAACTTAAATTTATGCATTACCTGATACCTAGCGAATATTAAATGCTTCGTTCAGCACGCAGCGGCGTAACCGTGCAAAAGATCGGGCTGATGTCGTACCTTCACCCGTTGGCGTAGCGATAGTAAAGGTAGTAAAGCCATCAGAACCAACGCCTATGCCAGCAAATGAAGGTGCATTTTTGACAAAAATACTGGTTCGCATTGCTTTTGCTGCTACATTCAAATTCGAGACATTTTTGGAGTGCATAACCGCAGTATGAAAACAACCACCTTCAACGTTAATGGCCGTTTTCAGTGCCGCATCAAAATCTTTAACTCGTGCAACCGGCAACACTGGCATCAGTTGCTCCAACATCATTAAAGGATCATCGCTTGTTACTTGTAAAACAATTAACTTAGGTTCACCTACGACATTTATTTTTGCTACATTCAAGATCTCTTTTGGACTTTTTCCAATCAGTGCTTTATTCACGTCACCTTTATCATTGATAACTGCGTGTTTTAACTTGCTTATTTCAACTGCATCATTTATCCAGGTAGCTCCGCTTTTCTGAAATGCGTCAAATAACTGGTCTGCAACACTGTCTACGACAACCACTGCTTTCTCTGCAATGCATGGTAAATTGTAGTCCAGAGAGGCCCCTGCAATGATGTCTTCTGCCGCTTTAAGGATGTCAGCAGTATCATCCACAATTGCTGGCGGATTCCCCGCACCAGCACCGATCACCTTTTTCCCGGTTTGCATTGCCATCTTCACAATGGCTGGCCCTCCAGTCACCGCCAGAAGCGCAATATCAGGGTTATTCATCATTTTTTTGGTGCTATCAAAGGTGGGGGTTTTCACACAAACTACGATATTGTGAATACCAATTGCTTCAAAAATGATTCGTTCAATTTCTTCAATTAACCAGATTGATATCTTTGCGGCTCCGGGATGCGGGCTGTAACAAATCGTATTCCCTGCTGCTATCATACTAATCGTATTATTAATAATGGTTTCTGTTGGATTTGTACTAGGAGTAATAGACCCTATGACTCCATAGGCCGAATATTCAAATAGTGTTATGCCACCATCACCCGTAATTGCCCGCGTTTCAAGATCTTCAACTCCTGGGGTATTAAAAAGCGCGGCTTTATTCTTCTTAATTTTATCCGCGACATTACCCATACCCGTTTCAATATGAGCATCTTCCGCCATTTTGTTAATATAATCACTAAGATCAGTTTTCATATTTTCAATGGCTTTTTTTCTGCAAGCTAATGGACGCTGATTGAAATTTTCATAAGCAGTCTTCGCTGCACTAATCGCACTTTCAACATCATCAAACGATGCGTAGTTTTCGTGATTATTTGAGTTTGATAAGAACGATTCAGAAAATGAACTTTGCTCTAATATTTCTGCAACTAAAGATTCTACATTTATATTACGCATATTTTTAACCTATATTAACATTATCTACAATACCAACCACAGCACTATCTATTCCGTTTCCTTGGTCTTGAAAAATAGCTCTGCAAACAGAACCTTGTGAAATCAAAACAATATCATTCACGCCGCTTCCAACCGTGTCAGCAACGACTTTAAGGGAATCCGGAATGATATTCATATCAGCGCCAACAGCCTGGCATAACAATATTTTTTTACCTGATAGAGATTGAATTTTCTGAGTCATCACCACAGAACCAACCACCTTTGCTAAATACATACAAACCCCTATTGTTTCACTATGTACAAATCGTTCTTTTGCATATGTTCAAAAGCCAGATTTGTTGTTATTACATTCGCTCCAACTAGTATCCAGGCGTTTTTAAATAACGCGACATCAGAATAACTAATCACTTTTTTGTTTATTACTATTATGTCAAAGCCTTTATGGTCTTTTAATAAAATAGGTAGCTTGTATAATTTATCCGGAGATAATAATGGTATCAATTTCTGATGTATAATTATCGTAATGGAGATACCTATTGACCATGCATCAGTGACTATATTTACACCTTCATCATCGTTATTTAATTCTATTAACGCGTTCATAAATTTCAGACTAGGCAATACAATTTTTATCTCTGTTATATATTCTGGCTTTGACGACAATGAAATAACTTTTGATAAATCTCCTGTCAAATCTTTGCTATGAACGATTAATATTGATGAAGAATTACAATTAGATTTTATTGTTGATTTATCAGCCATTGCCTAAACCTCAAAAATTATATTGGCAAAATCTCCACATCCAGTAAGGCCCGCGCAATTCGCTTCATCCGTATCCAAATGCAGCTCTAATATCGTGCTTGGATCAATTCGAACAGACACATCTTTCAATACAACCCTACGTGGTTCGGTACCAACCATGACACTGACATGCTGATTATTGGTAAAGTCGAAAACAGAAGCATCAAACGGAGACATATGAATATGTCGCTGGGCAACGATTACCCCTTCAGCTAGGTCTACTTCACCATTTTGACTGACTAATTTAATACCAGGGGTATTCTCTAGGGCGCCGGAAATTCGAATTGGTGCCTTTACTCCTAATTCCCTAGCGTTAGTCGCTGATATTTCCACTTGCGATTGTTTTCTTAGTGGCCCTAATATTCTCACATTTCTAATACGGCCTTTTGGACCAACAACATCTACCGTTTGATCAGCCGCAAAATGACCTGGTTGATATAATGCTTTTCCTTCTGAGATACCCTCACCAGGAAACAAGGCATTGTAATCACCCTCAGATAGATGAACATGGCGATTGGAAATTCCAATCGGGACCGAGCGAGAGCGTAATTTTTCAATGACACAAGCAACAAGTTCTTCAGTTATGGTTTTACTCACGCCTCACCTCCTTTTTCAGGCGGTGGTTTCTTAGGTGATGCCTTTCTGGTTGATGTTGTTTTAGCAATAGTCTTAGTTTCAAGTGCATTTTTTCTGCTGGTTTTTGTTCTCTCTACTTGAACAGACTCCGCTTTGACCTGAACCTTTTTGTCAGTTGAATTATTATTTACTTCCGATTTTTCGGTAACTTGCATATCGCTAACTGGTGCGGAGGATTCCATTAACCCAACGCTAAGCCCTTCGCTCATTCTCGCAATCACTTTATGTGAAACAAGTCCATTTTGCTCCTTTGCGTTATGCATACCCACTTCCACTGCTGCATTAACTGAGCCTACATCTCCCGTGACTTTAATTAAGGTCCAGCCAAAGCCATTTGTATTCTCTAAACCCAATATTTCAACATTGGCTGACTTGGACATTAAATCAACCGTTTGAATCGCCAGTGCGAGACCTTTTACTTCAACCAGACCAAGTGTTTTATTCATCTGAAACTCCCGTCATTACTACTAAGATGAACTATTATTTTTGTCCATACTAAAGAGACGATAACTGTCTAAACCTAATTTAATGAAGCACTCATATTAACTTCACCCACCGCTTTCACATTTTTATAACCGCAGTTTTTACCAAAAATCGATCCATCAGTAATACTAATCAAATATTATTACGCAGCATACTAGCCGCCAATGACACACTTAAAACCATAAGATTCCACTATTTTTTTATAGTTAATAACTTCGTATTCATTTGGAGTTTCAATATTATCAAGCTCATATTCAACACCCAATAAGTCATATTTATTACTTCCATAATTGTGATATGGCAAGATGTGTACTTGGTCAATGTTATTCATATAGCCAATAAAACTGCAAATCGCTTTTATGCTTTTTTCATCAGCATTAAATGTAGGTATTAGTGGTATCCTTACATGCACTTTTTTCGCAATTTTGGATATGAGCAAGGCATTTTCCAAAATCAATTCACTTCCTACACCAGTATATTTTTCATGTTGTTTAGTAAATATTGTTTTTATATCCAGCAACACCACATCCAATAGAGGAATAATTTGCTTAATCACCTCTTTGCTAGCGTAACCCGTCGTCTCCATAGCTGTGTGAATCCCTTTTGCATTAGCACTTTCCAGTAATGCTTTTGCAAACTCAGGCTGCGACAATGGCTCTCCACCAGATAAAGTCATCCCACCCTGTGAACGACGGTAATAAACAGAATCTTTACTTACTTCGTCTATTACTTCCTGAACCGAGACAGTCTCACCCACAAGCGTCAATGCCTTAGTAGGACAGACATCAGCGCAGGGTTCACAACCACGAACTTTTTCCCTGTCGATCAAGTTGATTCTGTTTAAACTTAGTGCAGAATCATCGCAACCTGACAAATTCTGGCAGGCCGTAATGCATAAACCACACCTGGTGCATTTTGAACGGTCAAATAGTAGCGTCTTTCCAAACTCTTGTGACTCAGGATTACTACACCATTTACAAGATAATGGACACCCTTTTAGAAATACAACGGTTCTAATACCCGGGCCATCATGAACTGAAAATTTTTGGATGTTGAATATTACACCTTGCTTTTGCGAGTCAAGCATTCAATATCCCTCTAATAGAATATTAATTATTATGTTATGCGTATTTTACTTTTAATAGTTGCTCACTAGTTTGATGCTAGCGAGCAACTCTATTACTTAAAAGTTATGTTCCGTTCTTTCAATAATGTCGTTTTGAATACTTTCATCAAGAGAAATAAACTGCGCGCTATAACCTGCAATTCTAATAACAAGGTCGCGATATTTTTCAGGCTCTTTTTGAGCCGCTTGCAATATTTCCTTATTCACCACATTAAATTGTACGTGCATACCTTTATGGTCAAAGTAACTGCGGATTAAGGCCGTCATATTATTTAATCCACTTTCACCCTGAAGAGCAGTAGGATGGAACTTTTGATTATATAACGTTCCGTTTGAAGCGATAAAATGGTCTAGTTTAGCAACAGAGTTTGTTGCCGCAGTAGGCCCGCTTTTATCCATTCCACGACTAGGTGATACACCATCAGCCAGAGGTTCTCCCGCAGGACGCCCATCAGGTAATGCACCAACAACTGTTCCCATTAACACATTGATAGAAGCAGGGTAGAGTCCGGCCTGGAACTTGCCCCCTCTCGGGTTTGAGTATTTTTGAACTTCACGGCAGTAAATGGCTGCACCTTCACGAGTTAACTCATCCACGTAGTCAACGTCATTACCAAACTTAGGTGCGTCAAGCAGAATCTGTCGAATTGAATCTATACCACCTGAACTCTGGCTTGCTGCCTGAGCAATTTTATTTGCGTCAATTTGACCAAATTTAGCTGCGTCCGTTTCAGACAGTACTTTTCTAACTGCCTCCATGACAACATCGTAAGAAGGATCTTGCCCGGTCGTACTTTGAGCACTTCCACCAGAAAAATTTGATTCTAAAGCCGCACTTAACTGAGATAACGAAAGAACACCATCTTCAAACACAAGTTTTTTAATCGCTGCAAAAGAGTCGCCAACATTTGCTGCACCAACCCCCTGAGGACCACTGAAGTTATATTTTGCCCCCCCTTGCTGAAGGGATTTACCCGCCCCAATACAATCATCAACCATGCAAGATAAGAATGGCAATGGTGCCCTGTCAGCGTGAGAAATATCTACGCAGTTATCCGCCGTGATTAGGTTATAGACAAAGTATTCCGCTTGCTTAGTATACGCAGCGAGTAGGTCATCAAAGTCTTTAAGTTCTGTAAGTTTAGGGGTTACTGGCCCAAGTTGTTTGCCATCTGCCTGACCACCATTGAGTGTAATCTCCAGCAATTTGCCCAAATTAAAGAATGCTGAATCATGCCAACCTTCTGTTTTTCCTGGACATTGTGGCTCTACACAACCAATAATACCGTAGCGTCTTGCATCCGCGAGTTCAACACCACGACTAACCAAAGCGGTAATAATAACTTCATCGTTATAAAATGCCGGTACGCCCAAACCGAGACGACTAAGCTCACTCGCTTTTAACAAGAACTCATCCGGACTTTTCGACCATACACGCACCGAAAAGGATGGCTGAGGCAGTTGCACATGCGCTGTCGCTTCCATACACATGTAGGAAAGTACATTGGTTGCATCATTTCCAACAGAGTCCTGGCCACCAACGATTAGATTCTGGAACATGGGATAGCCACCAAACGCATTGGTTGATACTTCGTCCCGCACTTTATTGATATCGTTTAATTTAACCCAAATACAGTCAATTAATTCCTGAGCTTCGTCTTGAGAGATGGTTTTATCCATTTCGTAATACGGCAGCATGTATTGATCAAAGCGACCAGGAGAGATCGAATGGCCATTCGATTCGATACCAATGAGCAAATGGACAAACCAGAACGACTGACATGCTTCATAGAAGTTTTTCGCGCCATGCTCAGGTACCCGGCTACAGATTTCTGCGATTTTTTCTAGTTCAGATTTGCGTTGTCCGCTAGCAGATACCGCCATTTCTCGGGCTTTCATTGCATAACGTTTTGCAAACTGAATCGCCGCATTACAAGAGATTATGATCCCTTTATAAAATTGCTCCGATTTAATGTAGTCAGGATCAGTTTTATCCGCAGATAACATAGTTTCAGCGACTTCTTTGATAACACCCTGATAACCGACTTTGAGTATCTTTGCATAATCAACCGATATATGACCTACACCATTCATATAATAGTTGCCAACCGTAAAGACGTTAGCTTCCATACAAGCTTTGATATCCGCAGACATATAAGATGTCGCCAATTCACTTGTTGTCTTGCCCTGCCAATAAGGGAAAATGGTTCTCAGTTCATCTTTTGCTTGTTCTGAAATTTGGAACGAGTCACCATTTCGTTTGCCAATTCTGTCAAACTCATCTTCTATCCACGTATTGGAAAACTCGGGAAAGATCTGCGACGAGCGAGGCTCGATAGTTGCACTACCGACGACTAACTCCCCTTCTCGGATGATGATTGGAAAGTCTTTTAAAATTCGTTCGAATGCTTTTGCACGGCGAATGATGGCAGGTTTGCCTTCTGTTTCTTTGTATGACGCGGTAATAGATAACGCGCGTGCCGTTTCTATTTGAGGTACAGCATCAAATATTTGGTTTTTCAAAAGACAAACACGAGAAGTTGGTTCGCTAAAACCTTGCGATATTGGATTCATTATATTGTTCCTTTCTCTTGCCTAAATATATGGTTTAGTCACAGATGGGGCTTTCCCCCCCATGGTTTCGAGCAGACTCTTACCAACATCCCGGGCCGTCATGACAGACTGTCTTACTGCACCAGAATCGCCGGAAATAACCAGAATGACCTCATTAGAGTAACTGGTACCATTCGAAGGTGAACTGTATGCAATAGTTTGAACGTTGGCAGCTTTCAGCGCGCTATCCGCCATCAACACACCAATAGCTGCTGGCGCACCAACAATGAGTCCACAAGCTTTACCTAAAGGAACGCCAAACGCGTTTTCAAGTGCATAACTCGCTCTGGCACTGTATTGCAATTCTATGTGGCCAACGTCATTGGCATAGACATCACCAAATGTTCGGTCTAGTTCTTTTAAAGCAACTTCTACAGCTCGCCTTACATCAGAAACATCCGAGCCTCCAAATATAATCAAACAACCATGACCAGCACCGCCTTTGGTATCTCGGGCAAGCTCGATTTTTACTATTTCGGTATTAGTCGCCTTTACCGCTTCATCAGCGGCCATTATATGAGGCCCGGCACCCGTTCTGGCGCCAATAATGCCAATAGAACGATACTTCTTATCCAATGCCATCACTTCTAATAACGCATCGTCTACATTAGCGATAACCAAGCCAATGGTATCGCCCAACGCAGTACCAACAAATTCTGTCATTGCATTTGTTTTGTCTTGCATACCAACTCCACTATCTTGGTCAGGCAGGTGATCTGTTAAAAGATTATGTTCAGTTACCCCTTCTTTTGGGTCACCTACCTCTTCCAAAATTTGAGATATGATTTTATCCAAAGAAGAATCACTCATTATTTACCCATACCTTTTGGCAAAATTGCTTCTACATCTGTATGAGGACGAGGAATAACGTGAATTGCGATAACTTCACCCACATTCTTTGCCGCGCAGGCACCTGCGTCTGTTGCGGCTTTTACTGCACCAACATCACCACGAACAACAACAGTAATTAAACCTGAACCGATTTTTTCATAACCCACTAAATGGACATTTGCAGACTTAACCATAGAATCCGCCGCTTCAATTGCGGCAGTAAGCCCTTTCGTTTCTACCAAACCCAATGCTTCTTGTTGCATGTTTCACCTCAATGTTTTTATGTTTTACCAATGTTTAATTCATATAAAACTTTTTCTAAAACTATTCTAATGGGATTCACTTGCAATTTATTGCTATTAAAAAACTGGCTAATAGGAGAATGTTGCAAAATAACAGCAATATTTTTTTACTCTTGATAATTATTTACCGCCCTATTGGCCAGCAACCCATAAAATCAATACAAATTTATTGCTTAGACCATTTTAGGAAAGTTTCATTTATGTGACACGTGCTATACCTATGCCCGAACAAGTAATTATTCAACACAAACAGTCATGGATAAAAATATAATATCAATTCAAATCTATGGATCGATATAACTATTTTTTAAACTTCTATATGTTATATTTAGTAATCTATAATTTTATAAGCGGCGTATCATGAGAGGAACTTTATCCATCAACGACAATTTTTCCAGCGCAATGGAAGATTTTGCTATTGCGACAAATCTTGCTGTTGTCGTTGTTGATATACAGGGTAATGAGGTTTCTTCACGGTTCAATTTTTCATCTTTATGCAATAAAATACGAACTCATGATTATTTATATTCAAATTGTAAGAACTGCGATCGACTTGGCGGGCTCAATTCGTTAAAAAATCAAGGTGTTGGATTTTACCGTTGTCATGCTGGTTTGGTCGACTTCTCGGTACCTTTACTTGTAAAGGGTGATTTACTTGGATTCATTCAATGCGGACAGGCCAAAATTGAAGAGACCGACCAGCTTCCTTTAATTAATAATCGTATTGACAGCTACCTTATCGATAAAGAGTTGCACGAGCTATATAAAGAGACCGAGACAACAAAATTGTCTCGATTATTCTCTTGTGCTAATACGTTAAAGTCTTTATCTGATTCTTCTCTGTCTAATAATTTTCATTTAGATAAGACCAGCAACCCCATAAAAGTAGTAGAGAACTCAGAACTTAATAAATTAGAAAACAGATTGAGAATAGAAGAAGCCATAAATTATATATGCAACAATCTATCAAATAAATTAACCCTTGAAATGGTCTCTTCACATGTCAATTTGAGCCCCTATTATTTCAGTCGACTTTTCAAGTTGTATACAAATCTTGGGCTAAGTAAGTTCATTAATAAACAGCGCTTAAATTCCGCCAAAATAATACTCCAAAACAAAAGCTTACCTATTAGCACTGTATCCAAGAAATGTGGATTTCACAGTACTAGCTACTTTATACGACAGTTCAAGCTTGAGCATCACGTTACACCGCATGAATATAGACAGTCTATAATGATAAATAGTAAGCATAATGCAAATTAAATGCTAATAGGTCAGCTAGCGTCATTACATTTAATGGGATGACATCTAAGACATTACATAGGGTCAAAGTAGGCGCCACTAGCTATTTACTCATAAATAGGGAGCACTTTATGCTCAAGCTCACATTATTACGTCATGCTAAATCCAGTTGGGATTACGCCACACTAGATGATCATTTACGCCCATTAAATAATCGAGGCTATAGACAAGTAAAGCGTTTGGCCGAACGTTTTCCGAAGGATGTGGATGCTATCTGGTGTTCACCAGCCATTAGAGCCTATAGCACTGCATTTCACCTACTTGAGATGAATCCTGAACTTTATGGTATTTTCCATCTTAAACCAGAAATTTATCAGGCTAATGCAAGCCAGTTACTTCAAATTCTGACTAAGGATGGCAATGGAAAACACATCGTTCTGGTAGCACATAATCCTGGGTTAGAAATCCTGGCCGAGGATCTGCTCGGTGTTACAATACCGCTTAAAACAGCCCATTTGGTGCAATTAAACCTCAATTGTGATAAATGGTCATCAATTTCACCTCAATGCGCAACGTTAGAATGTTTATGGCGTCCAGATTAGCGCGCCAAATACTTACCAAGAAAACGGGCATCACTGTTCTCTTTTGATTAAACTTATTTAAAAATCAACGAGTCCAATACGCCCAATCCACTATGAACGCCACCTTCTGTCGCTGCTGCTGATTTACTTCGTATCAGATATCCTGCAAACCCTTGTTCTTCAACCGCAGGTTTGCCATCGATATGTACAGTAAACATGCCCAATTCACTGATAAGGTCTTCAACAATAGATGGTTTTGCATCCCTGATTACCAGAGCAGATTTCTTTCTCGGTTGTGGATGAATTCTTCGCATCAAAGACCAGGCTGGGTACTGTTGTTCTTCTAAATTTTGAAGAGCAGGCAAAATATCCTGATCGAACACACAATGGCCACCACCTTCACCCTGATTTTTAAGTACCCATTCTGTTAGCGAATCATTCTTTATAGCGTCGTAACTGTATTTATTAACTGAGCGCACTTCACCCATCAACTGTTTCACTACTCTCGCTTCTTCTGTGGTCAAACCAAATTGCGTCAAAGCCTTTACATCCATCGAAGAAAGCAACATTTGAATACGTTTGCTCGTCGCTAGCTGTTGATTAACCGTTGCATTTACCGCTACCCGATGTTGTTCGATAAAAATTCGGGTAGACATCAACGCTGCGCAGCATTTAGTCTCATCGAAATCATTGGCGATGTAGTCAGAATATTGATAGCCCGCTCTTAAATAAACGGTATCTACCGGACCAAATCCATCAAGTATTAATCTGTTGTTTTTTCCTGTTGACAAGTTTCCGTGTAATTGCCGAAAGGTTCGTTTAATCGTCTTCAAGCCAAGATGCTGCAATTGCTCTTCTAATAAATGTTGGTCAAATATATTGTCTTCATCTTCCTGCACGATCATAAGAAAAGTTGCCGGGCCTTCATTACCACTTTCTATCCGAATTTGCTCAGATGCTTTGGCAATTCCTAACGCGATTCGTTCTATTGCGGGATTATCAATAAACGCATCGCTTGTACTACTTGACCACCGATCAAATACCTGTGGCCATGACAGTTTAAGGTACTGGTGAAGTTCGTGGATCTTCTGGCCAAATGGCCCCATACCCGCAGCAATTCCATTAAATTCGATCAACTGAGGTCCTGATTGAACGTCATCCATAAAATCGGAACGCATTATCAACAATGGTAGTCGGGGCGGCACAGCCTTACTTTCAGCGTAGATTTGATCATGCATCTTGAGCAGTGCTTTGAAAAACGGATCCCCATCGGAAACCGGTCCGATTGCATTGCGAAGAAACTCGCGATTTTCGGATACCCCGTGTATTAATTTGCCTAGTATTGGAACGGCACCCACTAAGTACTTATATCTTTGTTCCTCAATAGGTACTGGAGTAAAGCTAAACGCTGCATGCTTTGAGGTATGAGAAGAAGCTTTCAACGCCATTTTATTTAACATCGACCAATCAGAAGCATCCTGAAAAGCGCGTATGGATTCTGTATCAAACATCAGTGTGCCTCTTTATTTCCTTTTTATTAAAAAAAGGCTGTTATTTTTAAAAACTGTTCTTTAAACAAGGCTGTCATTTTACAATGACGGCCATTGCTTACCTCTAATACTCATCATAAACGCTCAGTTCCTCAACCAATACCAGCTTCACAATAAATTCTAGCTAATTCTATTTTTGTCACATCATTTAGAATGTGACCTTTCAGTCGAAAACAGATGAACGTCTATTATCTACATTAAATAAATACTATCGAATACATGTATCCTGCTCCGATAGCCATACCAAGTATCACAACTAAAAATGCGGCGATCATTTGATTCTTAAAGATAGACTTTAGCAGAATGACTTCGGTCAAACTGGCACCGGCACTACCAATAATTAGAGCCATCACAGACCCAAGCGCCATGCCCTTCGCAACCAAAGCAGCACTCAACGGGATCACTGCTTCAGCGCGAATATACAAAGGAATACCAATCACCGCCGCAATGGGTAC
>ASRM01000099.1_pt1 | contig 15770 bp, 17 predicted proteins | sample 693238 | NCBI WGS metagenome assembly ASRM01 (sample SAMN02169242, study PRJNA158439) | bioreactor metagenome | isolation source: day 74 sample from continuous culture bioreactor inoculated with sediment... | place: Germany: Bremen
ACAAATTAGGAAACTGCCTATGAACAATGTATTCGAAATCGTCAATCAAGCTCGACGTAAGAACAAATTGAAAAGAGAGCTGCAAGACAATGATAAGAAAGTCAGAGACAATACAAAACGAGTAGAATTGCTCGACAACCTACTCGACTACATCAAACCAGACATGACTCATGATGAAATCATTCTTATTGTGAAAAACATGAAAGCGGATTACGAAGATCGAATTGACGATCACATCATCAAAAGTGCAGAAATATCTAAAGTACGCAGGGACATTAGCCGTCGCATACGGGAACTTACTGAAGAAGACAAACAGTCTCAAGGTAAAAAATAGCATTTTTGATGCCCGCTCCAGCGGGCTTTTTAACCGCTTTGTTTAACATAAAACCCACAAATCAAACTGAGATTACCCAGCTTAGCCTTACCTACAAACCCATTCACACCGACCAAACGCGCTTACCGAACCAACTAAAACTATTCGGTTATATCAACAAGCAAGAGTTAAACGTTTGCGTAATCGCTAACTCTCTATTTATCCATTTATGAGGCTTTCATCACAGAATGTATGCTGATATATTGCATGCAGATTAACACTAAGACCATTCGGGGCATGGAGCATCCTCACTTATCTCAAGACGAGAAGAATTGGTACCGAGACATCGGAATACTAAACAGAGGGCAATACAATGGAATTTAATGTGGTTGAAATAATGGGTTACGCAGCTTCTATCATGGTAGCTATTTCATTAACTATGAAAGATATCGTTAAACTACGTGTACTTAACTTTATCGGCTGTACTTTATTTGTTATTTACGGTGTGATGATTTCTGCTATGCCAGTTGTCGCCACCAATGCATTCATTGCGTGTGTAAACGTATATTTTCTTGCTAAAATGTATCAAGAAAAGAAATCAGAACAGATCAATGGTGTAAAGGCTTAATTCACACCTTATATACTGTATAAATTGAAGGCTCTAGTACTCACTAGAGCCTTTAGTTTAAGCACTAGTTACTCATTTGATTGAGAGAAATACCCAATAGCCATTCTAGTTCTTTCTTGCTAACGCTCCCAAACTTATCACCAAGCATTTGATACAGTCGGTCGACCCAACTTTTGGAAAAATTTTCTGCCTTTTCGCCTGAAATAACATGGTGAAATAATAACCGCAGAATTGAAATAAAAGCGGGATTGTCTAAAGAACGTATCCAACTGTCTGAAAAAGCCTGTAAATCTTCATCTACATTCAAATGAATCATAAATAAAGCATAGATCCGGTTATCCAGTGCCAACATAAAATCAGTCTTCCTCGGAAAATGATGGCTTATTCCTGTACGCGAAATTCCGGTTTGTTTACTTAATGTCGTATAAGACATTTTGTCATAACCTAACATCAGGAGCTGATCTTCAACGGCGCTCACTATCGTTTGGATGGTAATTTCAGTATCTTTTTTACTACGTTTAGGCATATCAAGGCTCTTCTATTTAATTAAACAAGCACCGATTAACTTATTGCACACTTTTATTATTACCTCTTAACCAACTGGATATTATTAACCATTATTTAAAAATAATTTAATTTACAGAAAAACAATACCAATCACCGAGTCTAAGTAATTTATCAAATTACGTCTGTATAATAATTAGCACTGAATATACATTTCATATTTTATCTGCCAATGGGTTTAGTTAGTACTTTCGGTTAGTTTCATTTTTTTCTGGATAGAATCTATATAGATAGGTAATATACTCAGAACTTAGTAAGAGGATTTGTTATGACCGAAGAAACACAAGTACCTAATGCAGAAAATGAACCATGTGAAGCTTGTGGTTGCAGTGCAGAAGTTGGATTTATCATAAAAGAAGGTGATGAAGTTGCTGAAGTTTCTCTATTTGGAGAATCCAAAGCCGAACTTGAAAGCGAGTTTGAAAAGTACGCGTCGCTAGCGCGATCAGTTAACCAGAAAGTTGAGCTAGAAATCAGTACGTTGACAGACGACTCTAAAGAGCTTCATGCAAGAATCAAGTTTGAAGTAAGTGCTGAAAAGTTAATATTTGAGCTTAAATCCCGTTCTATTGCTCGATAAAAAAAGAGCGAGCGGCAGCTCGCTTTTTTATCACCTACAGCTAAAGATTCAAGTATTCTAAATATCCGCCGATATATAAATACTGTGCCTTATTGTTTTGTACTGTCCTTCTATGACAAAGTTATTAACGCTTATCATTGTTTTATTAAATCTCTCTTCTTCCCAGGCAGAGAGTTTAGATCATTACAAAATTTTGAATCACTTAGACAACTATGGCAACATTTACCTCCGCAACAAACCTTATACATCATTACCAGAAGATTTAATCGTAAAAGGCAATTTAAATATCGCTAAAACATCTATTAAGCAGTTGCCTAAAGGATTAGAAATCGGAGGAAATCTGGATGCATCGAATAGTAATGTAAGTCGTATCTCTGCTGGCACAAAGATAAAAGGATTCGCTAATTTTCTCGGTTCTGAAATCCAGACATGGCCACGTGGTGTTCAGGTTGGAGGTTACCTAAACTTTACCGAAACATTTTTAAGATCACTACCTAATGCTCTTCATGTAAAAGGTGACTTGAGCGTAGCAAGAACACCTTTAGAATCGTTACCTAATGACCTTTATGTTGAAGGAAACCTCTATATTGGTGGCTCAAACATCACAAAATTTCCAGCAAAACTCAGAGTAGATGGCAATATTTTCCTCGGTGGGAATAATATCACGGTCTGGCCAAGTGAATTAAGACTCGGGGGCGTTGTCGCTCGATAGATCTCTTTGGCCGAGGAGTAAACTCCCCGACCAAATATAAGAACAATTTACAAACTTTTTAGGCAGTCGTTCTATTGCTTATTTCTTACTGGGTTCGCATACATATTAACTAAATATGTTTTCTCATCATCTGAAAGTCCATTCAACTTTTCAGTAAACGTTTTTTTAGTTTGTTCTGTTATTTCACTGTCATCAATACCAGCGGCCAACAAGTTTATTGGAAACAGTTTATACGATTGGTGTATCTGTTGATCTATCGCACTTGCCAAGTCATCAGGAGATTCAATGCTCCCGTCAATAACATCCCCAAAACTAACATGTACTCTGCCTTTATCTCCGATAATACCTTTAATAATACTATCGATATCTTCGAATTCGCCTTTTTCATAACTACCAGCAGTGGCTTTCTGACACAGCTCTTTCGCTTTTGCTATATCGCATGGATCGTTTTCATAGGAAATGGCGACGGGTACTATTCTTAATGATTGAATGTACTCAGCAAAACTTAACTTTCGTTTGCGTCCTTCGACATTGAGCATCTTTAAAATTGCAGGATCCGTACGGTCATTCCCATCTTTCGCCCTGCCTTCTTTTTGAGCTATCCAAACCGAATTACCCGTATCCAAAGAATGCTTTATATACGAAGACAACAAACCTAAAGCCTTCATCAGTTCTCTTGGCGCTTTTGCCGATCGTTTCACAATAAAGCTCTTGTTCAGCCTCATCAATTCGCTGACACATTGTTTTTTTAATAGGTTATCACCAATAGCAATCCGAACCGTTTTATGCTGCCCTTGATGTAGCCAATAATTTACCAGCGCTGGGTCCATTGCTATATCTCTATGGTTCGAAATAAACAAGTACGATGTATTAGGGTCCAGCTTTTCTAAGCCTGAGTGAGTTACTCCCTGAGTGGTCTCTTTCAGGTTTTTAGTCAAATATTTTTTAATCTCAACCTGAATATCATAAACACTTTTCAGTTTGGCCCATTTAAACTTAAGGTAAACTTTCAATAGTGGGCTCATTATCGCTTGAAACCAATCTGCATGATTCGAAAAACGATAATTTAGAATCGCATCAATAAACTCTTTGTCATTGATCAATCGTGTAATTGCAGGACCAATTTCTTCATCATTGTATGGTCTAATTTCTTGGTAAACATCTTTATCTGAATTCATATTCTTATACGTCTATTTAAGATCGCGATAATTCTACGCTGACTTTGCACTGCTCGCAGCCTTAGATTAAACATTTCGCATCAGGTCAGACCAGAATAACACAGCAAAATCCAGACGTTTATACACAAATGGCCTTAATTTAGCTCATTATAAGTAAATCAATGCATATTATTTGATACCCAAGCAACCACTAGATGCAAAACTTAGGGCTTAATCAACGAGTTCAGTTCAAGAAAGATAACTAAAGGAATGGCGTTCCCCTTTGCAAGAACAAGTACCTTAGTTCGCCCTTGGCTATACATTCGTATTGGCTTTAGTTTAAAGAAAATGTACTCTATGCGGCATATAGAAAGAGGCTCTCATGAATTATTCAATCGAACACCACATTAAGCGTAACCTTTATTTATCAAGCACCCCTAGAAAAAAGCTCCTCAAGAATACGCTATTGGTTGTTCACCAAGGGACAGTACTAATTAAACTCGGCAAGCATGAATATGCCATTCAAGAGAACAAAGCATTCTGGCTCCCTTCTGAGTGCCTCACATCCATCACTACCTTACCAAACTCACTGGTTTCACAGGTGGACTTTTCTGTCCGATTGACTGATGTGTTTCCTGCACAAGCTGGTTACATCAAACTTTCACCACTATTTACTGCCACTATTTCTAAACTCAGAACGGAGGAACTAAGCAGCAGTTATAAAGCAGTACTTATGCAAGTCCTGCGCGAGGAAAGCCTTCAAGTTAACCCTGTATTGCAGTTAGATAAGTTCAGTAAAATGATTACGGAGTGGAAAGCAAATGACAAAGGAGCAGTAACCGCTGAGTTGCATCTTGTTTTAAGACTCAGGGAAGCAAAGAAGCAATTATTATCCGGAACAAAAAAAGATAAAATTATCTCGACGTCATTTTCTGATTTGGGGACGGATTTTGATAACTTGTGTGAAAGTGTATTTGGCGAACAACTTTAATCAACCAGTAATTAAAAAGGGAATTCCAATTGAACAAGGAAGTCGTTATCAGATTGGTTGTGCCAACGATAGTCAAACCGCATTCTTGGTGACGTTCCATTTTGGTCTCCAAGTCCAACGCTAAATTGAAGACCGTGAGTAATGAGCCACTCATCATAAGCCAAGTCTTTATCAATTTCTGCAAACTCTTTTGGTCGCCATAAGCCTAAACCAACATAGTTACTTTTCAATCGCCCTGTAACTATAGGCTCACCTTCAAGTTTAAATGCCCAGTCAGACCAATAATCAGACTTTTCTTCTTTAGCTTTGTTAAATTCTCGCTGCAACCAAAGACTATTAGCCAAATCATCAACACCAAGCATTTCATATTCACACGTTGGATTAATAGTGTTCTTAAAGTTATCAACAGCGGGGGCAATTGCGGAACTGCAGGCATACGAACTTTGCGCTATAGCAAGTAGCGTCATTGAAAAAACGGCTCTTATTAATACAATCTTCTTCAATTAGGCCACTTCCGTCGATTAGAGTTCGTACAGTTTATGTTCAATAAGATATTTTTCCACCGAGGTAGTTGTCAGTTTGGCAACAGATCTCATTTTTAACCTATTTTCTCGAATATTCGTACTTCTGATCGGCAGTTTTTCTGGACACGCCATCACTGACCAATATTTTAAAATTTCACTCGCTTTAAAGAACCTATCAAATTTAAGTAAATTGTCTGGCCCTATAACAAAAGTAATTTCCGAGTTAGGATAGTCGTTTTGCAACGCTTTCAATACCGCATAAGTTGTCACACTCTCACCGGGGCAGTATATTTTTCGTTCTACTTTAGACAGTTTTATATTCTCAAGTTTGATGTCTTTGATGAATAGTTCAACCATAGTGCAGCGCGTTTCAAAGCTGAGCATTTGTTTACCCCAGGCATGAGAAATACTGGGGACTAACAAAACTTGGTCAAAATGACTTAATGATTCAATCACGTCTTTGTGCCCTAAGCTTGGTGGATTAAATGCGCTACCAAATACGGCGATTTTGCTTGGAATTTGTTCTTCCGATACCATTAGTTCACTATTCACTATTATCTATTCCGATGAATGGGGTATGATTATACCATTATTTTATTTGTAATTTAGTATGGAAAAGGAACCCAAATGGAACAGATGATTCGCGATGAGATGCGCGTAATTCCGTCTATTGATATTCAATATGAGATAGAGCGTCGAGTAACCTTCATTAAAAATAAGTTGATAGAGTCGGGTTGTAAATCTTTAGTATTAGGGATTAGCGGCGGCGTAGATTCAACTACTTGCGGCCGACTGGCTCAACTAGCTGTAGATAGCTTAAACAATGAAACCGCGTCGGAGTCTTATCAATTTATCGCTGTACGTTTACCCTATGGTGAACAAAAAGACGAAGACGAAGCTCAACTAGCCTTGTCTTTCATCAAGCCTTCTCAATCAGTATCCGTCAATATCAAAGCAGGGGTTGATGGGCTCCATTCAGCGACTGGCGTAGCGTTGGAAGCGGCAGGTTTACTTCCAAGTGATCCAGCGAAAGGTGATTTTGTTAAAGGAAACGTAAAAGCAAGAGCTCGAATGGTTGCTCAATATGAAATAGCAGGTTATGTGGGCGCGTTAGTTATCGGTACTGATCACTCGGCTGAAAATATAACTGGCTTCTACACAAAATTTGGCGACGGTGCTTGTGATCTCGCGCCTCTTTTTGGCTTGAGCAAGCGTCAGGTTAGGTTACTGGCAAAAGAACTGGGTGCACCAGCCCTGCTTGTAGAAAAAATACCAACAGCAGATCTAGAAGAATTAGCCCCACAAAAAGCCGATGAAGACGCTTTAAACCTGACCTATGATCAAATTGATGATTTTTTAGAGGGCAAATCAATCTCCGCCGAAGCACTACAGCGCATCATAGCCATATATAAGGCCACTCAACACAAACGTCAGCCTATTCCCACTATATACGACTAAACTTAACTCATTGTTTCAAACTACTCCAAGATGCTTGCTTAATAAGTTTTTATGCATTTTGAAGTAGTTTGTGAGTCGCTCCCACAGCAATAACCATTGGTGTTTATAAACTTGTCTTCAGTTCCGGCGAATCAAATCTACAATGTATTTGATGTTTATTACTAATCATTGATAATCTAGGATCATAGAAGCAATTAACATCGAATATTGAGTAATGTCCAAGAACGCACCGAATCAACTTCACACTCTAAAACAGCTCACACTAGGCACGAAAGTAGAAAACGTACTGTCGGGGCAAAAATTCATCGTGACAGCGAACAACGGCAACCGAGTAACCGCGGTTTCTAGTGTCACGCTCGTTACTGTGAATGATCATGCTCATAAAGAGTGGCATTGCTCAGAACATAACAAGCCACTTAATAAGTTAAACGTTGGTGATGTAATCACCAATCAATACTCATATGTTATTACCAGCACTTCCGACTATATTCTCCACGCAACCCGAAGCGTAGAAATTACCAATCCCAAAGAGTACTTCTTGATTAGTTAAGTTAAGTACTCGGTAACTAGAATCATTAATCCACTACTTCTATATCGGTAGATGGAACACAACAACACGCCAGTATTTTACCTTCGTTGCGTTCAGCAGCAGTTATCGCTGGTACATCAGTATGATCTACTTCGCCAGATTCAAGTGTAACGACACAAGCTCCGCATAAGCCGGCTCTGCAACTATTGGCAATATTTAACCCTGCCCCTTCGGCTTGTTGCAATAATGGCGTTTGATTATCACCAACAAAGATCGCTCCATTAATGCTTATATTTATCTTTTTAAGCGGGTTTTTAATTTCTGATTCTAAAGCAAAATGTTCCTGATGGTAGCTTGAGTCAGGTAAACCTAACGTTATCAAAAGACTTTTCGCTTTTTGCATAAAACCCGCCGGTCCACAAACAAATACCTGACGGTGCGATAGATCAGGAATGTGTTTTAAATGAGACATTGCCAATCGGCCTTTAACTCCATCCCAACTTTCGTGAGCCTGACTCAGAGAAATAATAATCTTTAACCCTGGATATTTGCTATGTAGCTCATCTAACTCTTGTCGCAAAGGAACATCATCCAACGTACTGCATTGATGATAAAAAACAACATCGTCCATACGGTCATTGTCAGACAAATACCTAAGCATTGAAATCATAGGGGTAACGCCGCTTCCAGCAGAAAGTAACAGTAACGGATGCTTATTATCACTGTCTAAATGGAAGCTTCCCTGAGGTGTTTCAGCCCCAAGAACGTCCCCTATTTTTAGATTTTCCAAAAGCCAGTTAGATACTCGTCCACCATCAATTCGTTTTATCGAAATTGCATAACGGCCCATTCTGCTTGGGCTAGATGATAAGGTGTAATAACGTCCTAGCTTTTCACCTTCTACTACAATTTCAATCGGCAAATATTGCCCGGGCATATAAGATGGTAATACACCATGAGTCGGTTCAAACCAGTAGGTAACAAACTCTTTTGCAATTTCTTCTTTCCCAACACAGGTTAACTTCAAGCTTTCACAAGAGTTATCCTGGTAATACTCTTTATCTTTAGTTTCTAGAACTTCTATGGGATCGCCAACTTGAATCATACCTTCATTCAACGCGACTAAATTCTGGCCAAAATACACAGCACCTTTTTCGTTTGCGCGAAATTGAGACAGCGTTTTTAACGGCTCTTTTGAGGTTTTCATATCCCCTTTTGCAGGATCAACTGTGGTAAGAATACAGCGTTCACATGGTTTTCTGATTTCAAATTCTACGCTACCGATTCGAATTCGCTTCCAGCTATCTTCTATAAATGGTTCGCTTCCAGACACCACTACATTAGGACGGAACTGCTCCATTACATGGTGCTCACTGGCGCGCTTATTTAATTCATCAAGAGAAGCCTGGCTAATAACCAAGAGTGGGTAACCATCAGCGAAGCTTACATTATGGCCGAGTTTTTCTCGGTTTCGATTAGATTGCGCTCCGGTATAAACCAGTTCAACGGATTCGCCCAGAATATCGCTGAACCAGCGATTAGCCTCGTCTGTTGTTTCATAGGCTACAAAACGATCATTCCAAACTTGCGTACTTTTTTCTTTCATACTGAAAGATGACACAGTCAGTTTCAGTGGCTCTTTATCTGCATAAGTCAACCATAACCCTTCGGGAAGTAAACTTGCTTCCACCTTAACTAATTGAGGGTAAACCCGCGCAGTCACCATTGCACCATCGGGTTTTGCTATCATAAAACGTCTATCGAAAGTTAACCCTTGTTTCTCAACCATAGAGCTTGAAATCGATAAGCCTTTAATGGACTTAACGGGATAAACATTGATATTTGAAAGTACTGTATTATTTTCCAGTGACATAATTAACCTACTATTTATTATTTTAGCCATTAAGCAAACGTTTTCTTTTTAACTTGTCGCGGTATAAATTAGATGAATCTTGTCCCATTTTCCTTTATCATCCTGTCGCCTGAGCGGAATGATTTTAAAGGAATAACAACGCCGTTTAGGCTCCAATTTTCATGCATAAAAGTGGGAGCTTTCAATGACAACATTATCTATTACCAGACCCGACGACTGGCATGTTCACCTACGCGATGGTGACGTACTAAGCGATACCGTTCGAGATATCAGCCGTTATAATGGTCGGGCAATCATCATGCCCAATACAATCCCACCAACCACTAGCACTGAAATGGCATTGGCTTATTATGAACGCATAATATCACACAATGCTAGCGTTCATTTTGAGCCCTTAATGACACTCTATCTTACTGATAATACAACACCTGATGAGATTCGTAAGGCGAAAGCAAGCGGAAAAGTCGTTGCTGCTAAATTGTACCCAGCTGGGGCAACAACTAATTCTGATTCCGGCGTCACTTCAGTTCAGAACCTATACCCAGTGCTTGAGGCAATGGAAGAAGTTGGTATGTTATTGCTGATTCACGGTGAAGTAACAACTAATGATGTTGATATTTTTGACAGAGAGCAGGTTTTTCTGGACACCATTCTAGCCCCTGTTGTACAACACTTTAGCCGCCTTAAAATTGTCGTTGAACACATTACGACTTCTAATGCAGTAGACTTTGTAAACAAAGCCGGCGATAACGTAGCGGCAACCATTACCGCGCATCATCTTCTTTATAACCGGAACCATATGCTTGTGGGAGGCATTCGACCTCACTTTTACTGCCTGCCTATTTTAAAACGTAATAGTCACCAACGGGCACTAATTGATGCCGCGACAAGCGGTTCCAAAAAGTTTTTTCTGGGCACCGACTCTGCTCCCCATAATAAAGAAAATAAAGAAAATGCCTGCGGCTGTGCTGGTTCATATACTGCACATGCTTCGATAGAATTATATGCTGAAGTGTTTGAACAAGAAGGAAAACTTGAAAACTTAGAGGCCTTTTCTAGTTTTAACGGTCCTGAATTTTACAATTTACCTCGTAACCAAGACCAAATTACCTTAGTTAAAGAAGATTGGCGGGTACCCGAAACAATGCCGTTTGGAAACCAAACTGTCGTTCCAATCAAAGCCAATGAAGTGATGAAGTGGTGCGTTAAATAGAGCCCTTGGGGTGGCAGATTATGCCACCCTAATTTTGTATTGCTCTGGCGTTTCACCTGAATATTTTTTGAACATCGATATAAAAGGACTGGCTTGATGATATCCAAGGGTCAATGCCACCTCCTTAACTGATAGCCCCGCTTTTAATAATGTCATTGAATGAAGATAACGCGATCGAATTCGCCATTCAGTAAAACTCATACCCAGCTCTTGCTGACAATACCTTGCCAGCGTTCTTTCCGTCGTGTGCACAACTACTGCCCACTCTTTCAATGACGTATTGTTTATTGGGTTCTCTTCTAGTGCCGTTAAAATGGGTACCAATAATTTGTGTTTACTCGATGGTAAAAAGTGTTGTTGCTCTTCGCTAATGGCTAGCTGGTCTAACAAAACGTTTGCCAGGCGCTGATCGGGAATAGACGAAGCAACCGTAACGTTCCTTTTGCGAAAATCATCAATAATCGCGGATACTATAGAGGAAACACTAACCAAACAGGTTCGGTCAGGCATAGCACCCAACTTTGAGGGAGCCACATTAAGGGAACAGTAATTCAATGGTCTACGATTATAGCTGTAATGATTAACACCCGCGGGTATCCAAATAGCCAGGTGCGGAGGAGCGACAAAACGGATCCCTTCTGCATTCAATTCTAAGGTACCACCAGTAACAACCTGAAGCTGCCCCCAGTCATGGGCGTGTATTCTCGTTTCAGTGTTCTCTCTAAATGCATCGAAGTTCATAAATACGTCTGAAGGTGGAGAATTCATAGCCAGTGATGGATGGATGAAAGGGGATTTTTTCATGCTGGTCAGCTTCAATATGATGTCCTTTTAGATTAACATGTCGCCAAAAAGACATCCTAACGCTGATGAAAATTAAATACAAATTCTATAGTCGATATTCTCCACGATCACGTTTTCAAGCAATATTAATAGCGCCGAGCGTAAACTCGACATTTTTTATTTATTTGAAAGAATTTTATCGTTACCTTGTTCTTATCTGATACAAATGTACAAAAATGGATAAATACATGACAGATCCTATAAAAATCACCCTTTATCGCTGGGCCGGAAGTTGGGGGCCTTTTAATGTCAAAATACCTTGTGGTGAATGTACATTAACAAAAGATATTCTAGCAGATACATTTGCTAACGAATTGAAAGGTATCCCTATTGAATTAGAGGTAAAAGACTGGTTGTCACATTGGTGGGAGCCACTGAAGCTCGGATCATGGCACGCACCCATCCTTATAGTTGAAGGTAAGGTAGTCAGTCAGGGAGAGGCTTTAAACAGAGGTGTACTTGTTCAGTCAGTGATACAGGAATGGACTAAAAGAGATACTCTCAAGGGCAACATTATATATGGTAAAGCTACCTGCCCTTACTGTGTACAGGCAAAATCACTACTCGATAAAGCCGGCATTGAATATGACTACCATGACGTAGTAAAAGACAGCGCTGCTCTTTATCGAATGATTCCTGAAGTCAAAGCTATCATTGGTGAAAAAACACCTGTCACCGTTCCGCAGATATGGATGAATGATAAATATATTGGCGGAACAAAAGAGTTAGAAAAATGGTTAAAAGAAAATCAGTTCGGCAGTGTTCCCGATAACGTCATAGAACTAGATAACGATGTTGCTGCCAGTTAAATTAGTTGGCTTAACTTATCTCTGACTAAGGTTTTTTATAAGGTAGAAAATATGGGGCAAACTGTATCGTTAGTTCTTGGTAGTGGTGGGGCAAGAGGAATGGCCCACATCGGTGTTATCCATTGGCTTGAAGAGCATGGTTACCAGATAAAATCCATTTCGGGTTGCTCAGCCGGAGCCTTAGTTGGCGGCATTTATGCTGCCGGAAAATTAGATGAATTTACACAATGGGTTACTGCAATCGACCGTGTAGCAATGGCTAGACTGCTTGACCTTTCATGGCAATCTAGCGGCCTTTTTAAAGGCGACAAAATAATTAGCACTCTTGTCGATTTGATTGGTGATATACAGATAGAGCAGCTAGAAATTCCATTTACTGCTGTCGCTGCTAATGTTACTGAAGAAAAAGAAGTATGGTTAAATTCTGGAAGTTTGTTTGAAGCGATACGTGCATCTATCTCGCTACCTCTCTTTTTCACTCCTTTTGAAATTGATGGAGAGCCATTAATTGATGGTGGCGTATTAAATCCAGTTCCAATTGCACCAACATTTGGTGACAAAACAGATCTTACCTTAGCCGTTAATTTAGGTGGCGAATTACTCAAAAAAAATACACCGATTAAAGTAACGCATCACGAGGCCAATGCTACCTTGCAGCACAAGATTTCTAATTACATAGATAAAGTTCAGACGTCAATAATTGGATCAGTAAAAATAAATTTTGAGGCATATGAAATAGCTAATCAAGCCTTTGATGCCATGCAAAGCACCATTGCCCGACAAAAATTAGCGGCTTATCCTCCGGACAAAATTATCGATATCCCACAAAATCTCTGCGGTACATTCGACTTTGACCGAGCAGAAGAAATCATTCAATTTGGTTACAATGCTGCTCAGTCCGCTTTTGAATGAGTAACCTTAATTCAGGCTAATTAACCTTGTACAAGGACAAACAAGGTTAATTACCTCAGTTATCCACTTTTAAAGGAATGTAGGTTTTCATACGTAGAATAACCCATGTTTCAATTAACAAGATAAGTGCGAGCATTGTTCGAGCATGCGTACTATCTAATACTAAGAGAATAGTTAGACTAATCGAAAGCCAGCTAAAGATGAGTATTTTTATTTTCTCCTGGACCGTCAGCCCTCTGTTAGTGTTGATTCTAACGACGGTTTCTCCTAATAAGCTATGATTCTCCAACCAAAACCTAAACTTAGGTGACGACTTTCCAAAACAGTACATGGCCAATAAAATAAATGGAACGGTTGGAAGTAAGGGTAGAAAAACACCTAAAAAACCTAAACCTGTCGCGAGCCAGCCAATACCCAATAACAACCATTTCTTCAAGTGAACCACCTAATCTTTCATTCCTACCTTAAAGCACGCGAATGCTTCGCATTAACAAATGAATTATAACAAACAATGCTAATTTTATTTGGTATATCGAAGCAGTTTTGACCCTGTCGATTAGCTTACGCCGCATGTATTCCTATTTTGCGGACAATAATCTTGAACTATCATCTACGCCAACAAGCAAAATTGTACTTTTATTTATGCTTTCTACTAACCTAACTTTTTTGCTATCAACGATATATAAATCATGCACTAGTTTAGCCAACTCGTCATCGGTATCTAACAAGCTACGATTAGGTGAATCATTGAAGCTTAAAGGGTTAATAAAAAGATAGTTATCTTTCACTTCCCATCGTCCAGAATCAGTGCTGTGAATAAGTAACTTTTCATCATTACTTACACTTAATAACTGGATATCCGATACTCGTACATAAGTATTGTTGGTCAAAAACTTGGTCTTACTATCTACATTAATTTGTTTTATATTTTCGAGATAATTACTATTATTTCGCTGATTTCTCGAACGATAGATATCAAAGCTTGTCTCCCACTTCTTAGACACCAGCAATAATTTTGTATTCGCATCCGAGTTTCGGTAAACGCTATAACCAAACGCTGACAATAGAAAGAACAACGCTATTATTACTTCTTTTATCATGACGAGACCTCTTGGCTACATAAACTAGGTAATTCATCTATATCTGACATAAGCACAATGGTCTTATTAAGCATATAATCACGATTAATTATATTAAGAGTAATGCTCTTCATGGGATTTATGCTCACTATAATTCTTTCTATTTCTTTATGTGGGCCTTGAATAAAATGATAAATACATTGATTGATATATGCACCTCTGCCAACCTCCATACTCTGCCCTGAAACCGCCTGAACTGGAATTTCTTCAATACTTCCAATCAGCTCAAGACCTGAGTCATTACTGATGTAAAGATAATAAAAAGAAAAAACAGGCGTAAATATCAGAATAACAACCTTAAGAATGAACCTCACTTTTTTGGAACTCGCACCAGACGAACTGAAGAAGCTTCGTCTATTCATTGTTTGATGCTTACTGTTCGGTTCGCTTTCTAATAATGGACCTTCCACTTTAGAATTATCATACTCACTATTATCAATAGGTTGGGGCTTTATGGATGTAACGGAAGAAATTAATTGATATCCATGCTTAGGAATTGTTTTTATGAATTTAGGCGATTTTGCAGAGTCATTGAGAACTTTTCTAAGTAAAGAAATCGACTGAATGACGCTGGACTCATCAACATGAAAACCATTACTTTCCCATACTAAGTCGAGCAACTGCTCCTTGCTCGTGGGTTTATCTTTCCTAATTATGAACGTGAGCAACAGATTTGATTCGTTATTCCCTAACCATATGACATCTCCCTCGCTATTATTATCCTCTAACGAACACATCTTAGGGTCAAATATAAACTGGTTGTTTAATAAATACTTAATATCATTATCCATATTTCATTGCCCTTCACTATTTAACATTACTTGTCAAACCTGTTAGTTGTTCAACTAATCAAGTGTAGGTGAATGACAATATAATTATTTATTTATAATTACCTACAGGATTAGTACCGTTTATTATAATTTACCATTTAAACCTCACCATACCATTAGCATATCTAGCAAAATTAGATTTTAGAACAGCAATAATAGAAAGTAACAATTAAAATCAGTTCACTCTCAGCATCCTCTACAGCGCCATAAATTACGACGCAGTTCAAATTAATTTACAATATTTATATAATGCAATCGTGATTTTATATAATCAACACAAGAACTCAGCCGTGATCGTCAACGTGTATGCCATTGTTTTATAAGAGTATAAATACAACAAACAGATAATAAATTGGTACCAGCTTATATTTTACATTATTTCACTAGCACTAAGTCAGATACCAGAATTAAATATAAGGACGAGTGAGCAATATATTTACGAACTATATAAAAGAAATAGTGCGTGACTTGTTGCATTTTATAGTGCCAAAAATGGCAATCACTCTGTATAAAAAATAACAACATATTTTAATCATAGGAAATAAGCAGCATGAAAAAAACTATTTTAGCTCTGGCAATATCAGCAGCAACAATGGCAACTGGCGCAATGGCAAGCGGAGATGGCCAACAAGCGGGCAGCCAGGAAGGTACTACCGTTTATAGTGCTAATGGAAACTCGCTACAAATTGGCGGAC
>ASRM01000100.1_pt1 | contig 15597 bp, 10 predicted proteins | sample 693238 | NCBI WGS metagenome assembly ASRM01 (sample SAMN02169242, study PRJNA158439) | bioreactor metagenome | isolation source: day 74 sample from continuous culture bioreactor inoculated with sediment... | place: Germany: Bremen
GTTTTCTTTAACCGATACAGCAGCTGCCGTACCTGCACCCTGACCAGTCACTGCACAGCACATCATATTTCTCATCGAAGTATGAGCAACAACATCAGCGGAAATACAACGTCCAGCAACAATTAAGTTCTCTACGTTCTGCGGAATTAGGCAGCTCAACGGTATTTGAAAATAACGTCCGGTAGTCGGTAGTATTAAATAACCGCTACCATCAATAAATTCAGGGAATATACCAACGCTGTCATCGCATCGGCCTTGATTTAATACATAATCTTTTTCAACTCGCGTATCACCAACAATCAATCTTGATTCACGGGTACCCAGTGTCATACCAAAATTACGCAAACGGGCATTTTCAAATCCGGGTACATAATGGCGCAGCGCGTCTATTGCCCAGATAGCTTGTTGGCGGCCTTCTATCTCTGCTTTACTTAAGTCCCATACATCGGTGCAATCATAACCGTAGGCGTAAACCATATTTAACTGCAGTGCTTCACCCGTTTCAGTAAAGCTGCTCCATGTTCCGCCAATCGCCTGTGCATCACCAGGAATGATTCCTTCTTCTTGCGCCTTGTTGAAGATCTCTTCCATGTATGGACTGAACATATCATCTTCTTTTTCATCAGTGATAATGCTCCAGTTCTTTCCCCAATCTGAATAGGTTGGTTTTAATTCTTCTTCAACAAACTTATTGAACTTATCAACATCCACACCCGCGCAATTAAACATAACAGTGACGCCCATTAAGTCACTTTTCTCACGCTTGGTATATGGAGCCCCAGCTTTGTGAGCAACGTCTGCATCACCGGAACAATCCACAATTCTTTGCGCCAAAATAGCCTGACGACCCGACTTACCCTCAACAATAACACCACAAAGTACGTTGTCTTCCATGATGACATCAACCACTTGCGAATGAAGTAACGGGGTAACTCCCGCTTCTACTGCCATTCTATCGGCTATATATTTAAATCCCTCTGTATCAATAACTTCACTGATAGATTGTGGTTCAGGACGAGAGAATCCCAGCTCTTTTGCACGACGTTCATACTCACGTCCGATCCCTTCGCAATCTTCTGTACCTTCGTGACGATACCAGGCAAAACTTTCGACACCAACTTGGGTAAGCACTCCGCCCAGACAACCGAATCGTTCAACAAGTACTGTTTTCGCTCCTGTTCTTGCGGAGGCGATAGCTGCACTCAACCCAGCAGGGCCACCACCAATAACCAACACTTCTGTTTCTGTCAGTATTGGGGTTTCTCTTTGAGGTTCAGTTATCATTTTCATTTCTCTTACTCCAAATATCTGCAACTATTTATTTTCGATAGGCTTGCAGATTTTTAATCTTTAGTTCTTCTGACTAAAACCGATTGTTCTTTCGCAATAACCAGTTAGCGTACTTTGTATGATGAACCACTACCCCTCATACGAAGGGTAGTGGTCAGAAGTTAGTTTTGTGTAACCAAAACTTCTTCCTCTTCTTTCGGTTGTTCTTCATGGCCTTCAATATTAACTTCTAGGTAAACTTTACCTTCATAATCTGCAGTAGGCAGACCTTGAGGCAGATCCTGCTTCAACTGCTTTACAAAACTATGAACAATAACGTACACCACGAAAACAAGTGGGAAACCAGTAAGAATAGAAACGGTTTGTAAAGGCTTCAGACTCTCTGGATTAATGAAATAAAGGCCTAGAGAAACAATACCTGCCAAAATCAACCAGAAAGCGACATTCCATTTAGCAGGATCTTCATCCTGACCCATCTCTTCCTGACTAGCAGCGGCTAATGAATAACCCACCGCGCAGTGACCAGTGATATATGATACTAACGTTATAAGGCCAAACGCAGGGACAAACAACCAGGCTACTGGCAGATGCTGAAGCATCTCGATAACAACCTGGCCACGACCACTTTCATTCATGATCGTCATCAGATCAGCCTGACCAGACATTTGAAGGTCGATACCAAATCCAGGCAGAATCATATAGAAAACCATACAACCCAGAGAACCAGCAATCAGACCACCCATCACTACTTCACGGATAGTACGCCCTTTTGAGATCTTCGCGATAAATAGACCAAATGGCATTGCATATACTACCCACCATGCGAAGTAGAATACTGTCCAGCCTTGAGGGAAGCCGGTTTCACGAATCACATCGGTTACAAAGCTCATGTAAACAAAGTTTTGCAACATCAGACCCAACCCATCAACGGCCTGATTTAGAATGAATGAAGTAGGGCCTAAGATAACGATCAGAACAAGCATCACGACATCCATACGCACATTCCATTCACTTAACTTAGCAACACCGCGTTTAAGACCAAATATCAAGGCTACCAGAGGTATGAATGTCCACAAGAAAATAACTAAGGTATCAATGAACGCGTTACTCTGCTCTAAACCCAAGAAATAAACGATAGTTCCGGAAATCAGTGGCGTTCCGAGTGCTAGTGATGTCATTACACCACCAATCATACCGAACATATAAAGGAAGTTGATTGCCTGACCACCTATTTTGTCAGCATTATCACCAATTAAAGGACGAGCAAACTCACTCATTTTCAATGATTTTTGCTTACGGACAAAGAAGAAGTAAGCAATCGGAATCGCACAAGCAATATACCAAGCCCAGGCTGAAGGGCCCCAGTGGAACATGCCGTAAGCTGAAGCCCAACGCGCCGCGTCTGCAGAACCAGCTTCGATACCAAACGGTGGAGCCTGCATAATCCAAATCCACTCAACAGCACCGAGATAAAGCACACTACCACCAGTACCAGAAGTAAAGATCATACCCAACCAAGTTAAAGTAGAATACTCAGGTTTATCACCTTTAGTGCCTAGTACGATACTACCGTAACGTGAAGCACCCATATAGATACAAAAACCAAGTGCAGCAACGGTAGATAGCAAGAAAAACCAGCCTAATTCATTAGTAGTAAAGGCATGGATTTTTCCCAAAAGGGTAGCACTGCCTTTTGGATCATACAGGAAGTAAATTCCCATTAACAAAGTGACAATCAAAGCAGGGAAAAATACTGCTTTGTCGATTGCACCTTTTTTGTGTTCAATAGTTCTCGACATAACCTAATCCTTGATAATAATTTTTTTGTAGGGCACAAAAAACCTTTCAACGTTAATTTAGCAAAGTAAGGTCACATGGTAGGAGTAAATAACGCTTTTAGATAATCGTTCTTTGAGCACATACACAAGCAGTCACAATTTATATATATACGGGAAAGAAAAAGTGACCAGTATCTATTTTTTGTCTATTTTTAGGTGGCATATTCCAAATAGAAACACAGCCACATTTAGACGTTTCAATTTGAAACTCCTATTATTTTTCGAACAAAAATTATATTAACGAATTATTCTAAATATATTTTTACCCTTAAAATACAATCACTTAAATGAAGAGCAATAAAAATAAAACTGATACCATCTACATTTTATAAATATACAACCATTAAAACTTATGAAATTCAGGGCATATAAGTACTCTCAGTCAGCACTGTTCGCAGAGTTCCCATATAAATAGTTTTATAAGCAATCACTTAGCTAACACTTAAACATTATTTTAGTTATTGTCTTAATCCAGTGTACTTAACAATATAAACCTTTCCCCATTACCATTCCGTCAAACAAATCTGTACTAACAGGTCATTAATTAGCCATAATTTTAGTTTCAGTAATACAATAATGTTTTAAAGACATAACCAAAAAATATCAGAAATATTTTTTATTGCTCTATTTTTAATAAAAATAACGACTTAACAAAAAAAGAGCCAACCAAATGGCTGACTCTTTAAACTGGTTATGCGTTTTTTCATTTAAGCAGATATTGACTGTTTAGATATATCCAACACTCTCACTTTGGCCTTTATTCCAGGGATCATACTAGCGCTAGCACTTAACTTAACTAGTCCCATATTCACCAATTGTTGTGTTACTTGATCGTCACCCGCCATTTCTCCACACATACTCACTGGTATATTGGCTTTAATCCCCGCTTTACAGGTCAGTTCTATCGCTTTGATAACTGCAGGTTGATGGTAATTAACAATTTCTGCAACGGCTGGGTTACCTCGATCTGCAGCCATAATATACTGGGTCAAATCGTTAGTACCTATGGAGAAGAAGTCCGCTTCTTTTGCCAGTGCATCAGCACTCAATACCGCCGAAGGTACTTCAATCATGATACCCAGTTTCATTGGGTACTTATTTTCTGGTAAATCAAGCTCTATCCGACACTCTGTAACCAGTGCTTTTACCTGTCTCAACTCTTGTGTATTTGAGATCATAGGTATCATTAGCTGGATATTAGAGTATTCACTAGCCGCTCTTAGTACCGCTCTAAGCTGAACCTTGAACAGATCATGATCTGCCAGACATAACCTAACCCCCCTAAGTCCTAAGAATGGATTTTCTTCTTCGGGAACTGGATAAGCAGGCATAGGCTTATCTCCACCAACATCGAGACTTCGTATCGTTAATGGACGACCGTCCAGTGCTGCAGCAATGTCCACATAAGTTTGATATTGATCTTGCTCATCAGGAAGTGCTTCACATCCCTGAAAAAGAAACTCCGTTCTTAACAAGCCAACACCTTCAGCACCCGCCTTAATCGCGCCTGAAACATCTTCTAAACCGCCAATATTAGCAAGTACATCCACTTTCGTGCCATCCAGCGTCACTGCTGGTTTATTTGCATTTTCCAGTTGTGTCTTGGTTTGCTCCAGCCAGTCAACCCGTTTTTCTTCCAGCTTGTCTCTGGTCTCTTGGTTAGGGGTAAGCCACAACAAACCACCAAAACCATCAATGGTAACCAGCTGATTCTCAGTAAGATTATCCAGTCCCTGAACCTTAACCAATGCTGGAATACCCATAGCACGAGCTAAAATGGCGCTGTGTGATGTTTTGCCACCACCACTTAAACAGATACCCAGCACTTTTTCAGGGTCTAGCTTAGCCGTGTCCGATGGAGATAGATCTTCAGCAATGATGATAGATGGTTGTTCAACTATAAACCCTGCTGACTGCACACCACACAGCTCCACCATGAGTTGGCGACCAACATCCCACACATCGGCTTCACGTTCTTTTAGATATTGGCTCTCAGACTGAGCGTATGCAGCGGCAAGATCTGAAATAGCACTCATCCATGCTTGTTCGACTATTACCGATTGTTTTAATTGGTTAAATACCGTACTTTCAAGCTCTGGATCGGTCAGCAACATAACATGAGCTTCAAAAATACCAGAATGAGAATCTCCAACTTTACCTTGGGCATTTTTCTCTTGTTCATGCATCTGCTGTTTAACGCTTTCTACTGCTTTAGAGAAATATGCGGCTTCAATATCGTAGCTCTCAAAGACGCGCTCAGGTACTTCAGGCATCGCATTCGCAAACTGAACGACTGGACCAGAAGCAATACCACCACAGACAGATAACCCTGAAAGCGCACCGTCTATCGTTTGTAAAATAACCTCGTCTTCGATTTCTTCCTCAACCTGCACCACAGCACAAATATCTTCATCAAAATGACGACGTGCCAAAGATTCAAAAGCATCAATCGCCTGCTGCGCTTCCGTACCCTCAGCCAATAACTGAATTGAGTCGCCTAACAGTACACCCAATGATGCAATCGCATTTAGGCTTTTCGCATTCACGCGTTTTTCGCCTTTAGCCAGCCATACTGTAGTATTAAATGGTGCCACCTGAGATACAATGGACGCAGAAGGTCTGGCGTGTATTCCATGAGGATTTTGCACTGTCCAGATTTCACTCTCTAAGACATCAGCACTCACTTCGACCTGAGCTTCAGCCTCCTGAACGTTGTCCTCATCACCCAGATGAGCACGTTTCGCCATAAGTGCATTATTAGCTTCATCTTTGACGCTCTCTAAAGATTGACCTGTCATCGCCGCTACAGAAGCCGCCATTGTACCCTCAACTATAGGGGCGGAACATAACTCAACCTTTTGAGATATCTCTTCAGGTAACAGCTCAAGCGCCATTTCCGTACTAAGTAATGCACTACCCATGTCCATTAGAACCAGCACACCTGACTCGTCAAACACCTGCTCAATCGCCTCCATGACTTTTACGCCATCAGTACCTATTGGGTTTTCAGCATCATCCACTCCACCAGCAACCGCAATGGAGGCTTTACCTTGGGTCATTTGAATCGCCAATTCGGCAACCCCTTCAGCGAGTAATCGGCTGTGAGATACAATTACTATCCCAACCATTCTAACTACCTCCTAGCACTGCACGTTGAAGCTCTTTCAGCATCATCATGCTAGAGGTTGCACCGGGATCCTGATGACCAATACTACGTTCGCCCAAATAACTAGCTCGACCTTTTCTCGCTTGTAAAGCAATAGTAGCGTGTACACCTTCTTCTGCTGTTTTTACCGACAAATCAAGCAAGGCTGGTACATCCAACCCTTCAGCCAAACCTTTTTCACACGCCTCAACTACAGGGATCCAAACATCACACATGGTTTTGTCACCAAGTTCTGCTTTACCTCTTGCCACAACACCTTCTACACCAGCACGCATAAGGGCTAGTAAATCTTCACCGGCCAATGAATCTTTCGCATCGATCACACCTGCGGCTCGAATAAAGAAAGTGCCATACAATGGGCCGCTAGCTCCACCTACACTCGACATCAACGTCATTCCAGTTGTTTTCAAAATAGTACCAATACTCTGCTTTTCCATCGTTGGCACTTTTTCTGCTACTCGTACAAAACCACGGTTCATATTTAGCCCGTGATCAGCATCACCAATATCAGCGTCTAATTGAGTCAAGTAGTCGCGCTCTTTCACAAATAGTTCAGAGCACTGTTCTAACCATACTAATATGTGTTTCTTTTCAATAGTCATCTTACTTTCCTTAACAGCCCCAACGTAATGCAGGTGTATTTACAGGTTCACCCCAAAGCTCTAACATTTCACTATCAGCCTGAATCAATGTAATAGAGAAGCCTTCCATATTCAGTGATGTACAGTAATCACCCACCAAACTGTGCGCCACTTTATACCCCGCCACTTCGCAGCATTGATGAACTTTACGATAAGCACCATAGAGTTCCGAGCTTGGCGTACCACCTAAACCATTAACCATTACGATAAGATCACTACCCGGTTTGAACTCGTCTGTCGTGACTTCTTCACTGCCCCAAACACCTTGTACTCGATCCCAGCTATTTAGAATCCGTGTATAAGGAGGACAATCAATCAATTCGGCAAACATCTGATTTACCAAGCTATCCACATCGGTATATTCACGGCGTTCGATACCAGGCTCACCATGGATACCAACACCAAATTCCACTTCATTATCTTCCAGAATAAAGGAAGGTCTACCTGCTGCCGGAACAACACAAGCGGATAACGCGACACCGAATGAACGAGCATTATTATTGATACGTTTAGCTAAAGCTTCACATTCATCTAAGTCGTAACCTTTTTCAATGGCAGCGCCAACCATCTTTTCAATAAGTACCGTTGCACCAACACCACGACGGCCTGCGGTATATAAACTATCTTTGACCGCAACATCGTCATCAATAACGATAGAACCAACCTTCACATTATCCGCATGTAATAGCTCAACCGCGGTTTCAAAGTTTAATACATCACCAGTGTAGTTTTTCACCAGTAACAGAACACCATTACCGTTATCAACTTGCTTAGCACATTCATACATTTGATCCGGTGTAGGCGAAGTAAAAACTTCTCCGGGACATGCAGCGGTCAACATTCCCTTACCAATAAATCCGGCATGCATTGGTTCATGACCATTACCGCCACCAGACATCAAGGCAACTTTACCTTGGTTATCATCACGCCACACATAGCGAGGTTCAAAAGAAACTTTTAGTTCAGGGTGGGCAGAAACTAGTCCCTCCAGTTGCTCAGTTACCACGTCCTCTACTTTATTGATCAGCTTTTTCATCGGTACGCTCTCTTAATAATTGTTTGGTAAAGCTATATCAGACGAATTTTTCGTCTATTAATTAATACCAGTATCAATGGTTTTCTTATCTTCGCAACACCCTCAAAATATGTTTCAAAACGAAACTTCCAAGATTTAGGTTCTTTTCAAGATGGAACAAAAAACAGGAAGCTCAATCGATATGTGAGGAGGATCAAAATTATTTTTCTGTTGGTTTTCTATTTCTACCAGTTTGTGTCGTTCTTCATGAATGTACTTATAAATTACAATCACTTCGTTACCTTTTGCACTACCAGCCTTATCTTTATTCATACCCTACCTAGCTAGCTTGAGTAGCTCCTATTTACTTAAACTAACTTAATCATTTAGCTCCATTTTTTGAAAGAGAGACTGTAACAATGGATAAAATTATTATTTCCCCAAGCAAATATGTACAAGGTGCGAATGTATTAGAGAGCATTGGCGAATATGTAAAACCGCTTGGTACAAAAGTATTAGCTATAGCCGACAGTTTTGTTACTGAATTAATTGGCATCACTGTTTCACAAAGCTGTAGCAAAGCAGATGTTCAACTCAATATGGCCGAATTTGTTGGAGAGTGCAGCCGCCCTGAAATCGAGCGATTAATGGACATCGCAAAAGAGTGTGGCGCAGAAGCTATTATTGGCATCGGTGGTGGTAAAACACTGGATACCGCAAAAGCAATTGCTTTCTACAGTAAAATTCCGGTCATCGTCGTTCCAACTATCGCATCGACCGATGCACCTACAAGTGCACTTTCCGTTATCTACACTCCTGAGGGTGAGTTCAGTGAATATTTAATGTATCCATCAAATCCAAATATGGTGATCATGGATACTCAAATCATCGCCGGAGCGCCAACTCGCTTGTTAGTTTCAGGTATGGGTGACGCACTTTCTACTTATTTTGAAGCAAGAGCTAATGGCATCTCAGGTAAAGCAACAATGGCTGGTGGAGCACCTACTCGCTCAGCGCAAGCTTTAGCTAAACTGTGTTATGAGACCCTGCTCGAAGATGGCTTAAAGGCCAAAATCGCTTGTGATCAAAACCTTTCCAACACAGCAGTAGAAAATATTATTGAAGCGAATACTTACTTATCTGGTATCGGTTTCGAGAGTTCGGGCCTAGCTGCAGCGCATGCAATCCATAATGGTCTAACTAAGTTGGAAGAGTGTCATCACTTATATCACGGAGAAAAAGTCGCCTTTGGCACACTATCTCAACTCGTGCTTGAGAATGCACCGATGGAAGAAATCAATGAAGTTATAAACTTCTGCCGTTCAGTTGGTCTGCCAACTAACCTAACCGAAATGGGCGTAAAAGAGATCAACCGTGACAAATTACTGGAAGTTGCACAAGCCTCATGTGCCGAAGGTGAAACTATTCACAACATGCCATTTAATGTCACACCAGAACTCGTACTAGCCGCCATGTTAACTGCACACGAATTAGGTCAATAAGACGATTAAAGAGACGCTATTTGTATGCGTCTCTTTTCTTCCCATTCACTATAAGTACCAACCGCTTTCCGGCTTTCTCGATAAGAGACTGAAGTCACAATTACACTCTCTTTGGTCTGTTTATTTTCTGCTCAAGCCGATTTCTCATTGAACTCTCAAAAGAGTCCCATTATCATCACTCCATTTTATTGTTCAACATATTAGTTATTTGTTTTCTGAATACTGATTCAGAGCGATAGTAAAGAATCATTGGCTTTCATAATCAATTATGAAATCTCTCACAAAATGGGTATTGGTCATAGCAGTTTAAGTGACTGAAACAAATACCAGACGCTGGCTTAATCCATATAAAGATCAGTCTCTTATATCATTCAATGATATTCATTCACGTTTCTTTTACTTGCTTTATGGTATTTACATTTTTCACAGTAATTTAAGGTAATGGTACAAAATTTGTCTACTGAAATTAATCACGGTAAACCGGGTTACACCGGTATCAAGCGCGTCATCAAAGCAACCGGATACTCTATTCAAGGTTTAAAGGCCGCATTCAAACATGAAGCAGCGGTACGCCAGGAGTTCATGCTATTAGTTATTTTTTCTCCAGTAGCACTGTTACTTGATGTCACCACAGTAGAAAAAATTCTGATGATTGGGGTGCTCGTTATCGTTCTAATTTGTGAGTTACTCAACTCCGCGATTGAAGCGGTGGTAGACCGAGTCGGTACGGATTATCACGAATTAAGTGGCCGGGCAAAAGACATCGGTTCCGCTTCTGTTTTTGTAGCACTAACCTTCGCATTTTGTACTTGGATTGGAGTGCTATTTTTCTCATGAGCAGAGTACTTTTTAGAAAGAAGAAGGGGTTAGGAATAGGCCCATCAACCTTTATTGTTCTAATCGCCCTCTATTTTGGTTTTGTACTGAATTTTCCGGTAACGGATAAAATCATTACCCTAGCTGCAGAGACTGGAGATGGCTATTTCGCTTACTCCAGTCCACTACTGCTGTCAGCGGCATTTGCTATTATTTTTTCATTATTTACACTGCCGTTCATCGCCAAACCCTTTTTTATCTTTCTGGTCTTTTCGTCGGCAATGGCCAGTTTCGCCACGCTAAAATATGGGGTGATCTTTGATTACTCTATGATAGAAAATATTTTTGAGACCAACTCAGGTGAAGCTCTGTCTTACGTCAACTTATCCTCTATTGGATTTAGCCTGATCTTTGGTTTTGTCCCAGCCGTCCTTATTGCTATCGTAAAATTTAATAGAGACGAACCTTTCAAAATCAGACTGTTCAGAAGGGTAGCCGTTATCGCTGGCGCTTTAGCTGTCATTGCCGTTATCTATGTGACGTCTTATAAAGACTACGCTTCTGTAGGCCGCAATAACGCCTACCTGAACCAATTGATCGTACCCTCTCATGTGTTTAACACAGTTAAATACATTGACAGAACCTACTTTACAGAGCCTCTGGAGTACAAAACCATTGGGGAAGATGCTCAACCAATCGCAGCGACTAACAATAAACCTTCATTGATGGTTTTAGTTGTTGGTGAAACGGCCCGCACCATGAATATTGGCTACAACGGCTATGAGCGAAACACCAATCCGTATACTCAGGATATGGGCATCATTTCTTTTAAAGATGTTTCTTCCTGTGGCACAGCTACGGCGCACTCTCTGCCTTGTATGTTCTCTAATATGAACCGCAAGGGGTATAAAAAAATACGCGCTAACAATCAGGACAATGCCTTAGACATTATTCAACGCTCTGGCACAAACGTTCTCTGGAAAGAGAATGATGGTGGCGATAAGGCAGTAGCAAACAAGCTGAAAGAAGTGCTGATTGATCCTGACACCTTCCCAGAATACTGCTCAGGGTCATATTGTTTTGACGAAGTGATGCTGGCAGATTTTGATCAGGAAATCGCGGAAGGCAACGGAAAAAACCAGCTATTTGCCTTTCATATTATTGGTAGTCACGGCCCTACGTACTGGAAACGATATCCACAAGATAAAGAGTTATTCTCACCGTCTTGTAATCAAAGTGATATTGAAAATTGCACAGATGAAGAGATCATTAATGTCTATGATAATACGATTGCGTACACTGACTTCGTACTTGCTGAGACCATCAAGAAACTTGAGTCTTATAAAAATGAATACAATGTCGCTTTGATGTATATCTCTGATCACGGTGAATCACTAGGTGAAAATGGGTTATATCTGCACGGTACCCCCTATTCACTTGCCCCTGATTACCAGACAAAAGTGCCGTGGTATATCTGGATGGATCAAGCTTTCGAAGATGCTTATCAATTAGACAGACAATGCCTTGAAGATAAGGCTCAGCAAGGCGGGGTCTCTCATGACAACTTCTTCCATACCTTGATTGATTTCTCTGGAGTTAGTACGTCAGCCATCAATAGAGACATGAGCATAATATCCAGTTGCCGCAGCTGATTAAGTTCACCAGTCACCTATTTAATAACCAGAGTCGGTAAAACGGCTCTGGTTTTTTTGTTGTTTACATCCCAAACTCCCGCCATTAACTGTACATGCAACCAGTAGTAATTCATACTCTGATTCACCTTAAGCGCTCAGAGTACAATCACGATGAAAACCAACTATCATCAAAAATTAAAGCCCGTCATACGGTACTTGGAAAAGAACTTTAACGCTCCACTTAACTTAGAAGAGGTGGCCAAACTCGCCCTACTCTCTCCATATCATTTTCATCGTGTTTTCAAAGCCGTTACCAACGAGACACTGAATGAGTACCTGCGTCGATTAAGGTTACAGCAGGCTGCACAAGATCTGTTTTACAAAAAACCATCGGTTACAGAAGTCGCTCTAGATTATGGTTTTTCCAGTTCTCAAAACTTTGCCAAAGCTTTCCGTAAGCACTTCAACCTGTCCCCCTCAGACATCAGAAGTTGTGCAAGTATAGAGCTATTTGCTGAACTGATGAAAAATAGCAAAACAGGAAACAAACAGAGCAAGAATGGAAACGATACTATCACTCTCAACTTTTATACTTCTCCTAACCTTCAACAACGGAGAATAACAATGGAAAGAAAGCAATTCGAACAGGGCAGCCTAGCTTACATTCGTGTTACTGGGCCCTACGGCGAAAACTATGAACCAGCCATCGGTAAGCTCTATCAGTGGGCAGCAGCAGAGGGGGTTTCAGATGCAACGTGTCTGTTTATCTATCACGACAACCCTGAACTGACCCCGGCAGATAAATGCAGAACGGATATCTGCTTAATGGTACCTGACAACGTGAAAATATCAGGCGATCTTGAACTACAAAAGTTCCCCGGAGGGGAGTACGGTACTTTGCGAAAAACCATCACAAATAAATCTCAATACGGCCCGGCCTGGAACGAACATATATCTCAAATAGTTGAGTTGGGTATAGAAATGGATGATAGACCCTGCTTTGAGCTTTATCACAGCTACGATAACGAAAAAGACATTGCTGATGTTAGCTTCTGCAGTGCAATAAAATAAATAACATCTCACTCATGCCCCTTTTCACATCGAATAAGGGGCATGTGATTTACCTATAATATCAACCACTTAATATCACTCCTATTATTTTCATCAAAAAACCTGCAAGTTTTCCCTGTCTGCTCCTTTCTATATAACCAACTCAAAGATTTATGCTGTGTATAAGAGGTAATAATGACTCAATTTTCTAAAGTACTACTCTCTCTTGGTGTATCAATACCGCTTGTATTTGCTCTTTTAAGCCCATCAGGTGAAGCAAATGCTGTTGATAAAAAAGTTGAAGCGACTAACGTTGTGACTGCAACACTTGCGGGCGGATGTTTTTGGTGCACAGAATCTGATTTAGAAAAACTGGACGGCGTCGTCGATGTTGTTTCCGGTTACTCCGGTGGTCATATCGATAACCCTAATTATAAGCAGGTTTCATCAGGTAAATCTGGGCATATAGAAGTCATTCAAGTCACTTATGATGCGGATAGGCTTAACTACGAACAAGTACTTGATCAATTCTTCCGCCACATTGACCCAACCGATGACAAAGGGTCCTTTGTCGACCGCGGGCCCCAATATCGCCCGGCAATCTTCTTCCATAACGAAGAACAACGTGAAACGGCCGCACTTTTTATGCAGGAAATTGGTGAATCAAAAATATTCAACAAACCTTTGGCAACGGAACTCATCCCTTTTAAAAAGTTCTGGCCTGCCGAAGAGTATCATCAGGACTATTATAAAAAGAGCAAACTACGGTATAAATATTATCGCAACGCTTCTGGCCGTGATCAGTACTTAAACAAAATATTTGGTAAAGACAGAAAAGATAACCCGAAAACGCTTCGCCAGATAATTGAGTCAGAGAAACAAGCTCAGAGTATTAAGCAATACACGAAACCTTCTGACGCTGAAATTAAAGCTAAACTGAACAAACTACAATTCAATGTCACCCAGGAAGAAGGAACCGAAAAGCCATTTAAAAATGCGTATTGGGACAATAAACAAGAAGGTATTTACGTTGATGTCGTAACGGGCGAGCCACTATTTTCCTCTACAGACAAATATAAATCTGGAACAGGCTGGCCTAGTTTTACCAAGCCTATCAACAGCGCTTATATTGTAGAAAAAACAGACTTTAGATTGGTATTTGCACGCACCGAAATCCGCAGTCGATTTGGTGATTCACACTTGGGTCACGTTTTTAAAGATGGTCCTGCGCCAACAGGGTTGAGATATTGTATGAATTCGGCAGCGATGACTTTTATTCCTTTAAACAAGATGGAAGAAGCGGGTTATCAGGAATACTTATATCTCTTTGACAATTAACCAACAACTTCAGCCCCTGTTTAGGGGCTGAAGTTATAGACTAAGCAGTCTCAAATAACGTCACTCTATACCCTAAAGCTGTTAAGCAACTTATCTTGTTGGTTCACATTATCAATTTGAGATTTCATCGCTTCGTTAGTATTTCCTGCGGCATCCGCAACCTGCTCTGTTATCGATTTAATATTCAGCGTATTGGCATTAATTTCTTCTGCCACTAAACTTTGCTGCTCAGCGGCAGAAGCTATCTGAGTATTCATGTCAGTTATTTGCAATATCGCAGCTTGAATCTTGTCCAGAGCATCATTTGCTCCGGTTGCTTGCTGAACCGCTTCTTCTGCCGCAGATTGGCTCTCATTCATAACCAGAGAAACCGCATTAGCGCCAGTTTGCAACTGTTCGATCATAGTTCGGATCTCAGTCGTTGACTGCTGGGTTTTCTGTGCCAGTGTCCTTACCTCGTCGGCAACGACTGCAAAACCACGCCCTGAATCGCCCGCCCTTGCCGCTTCAATAGCTGCATTTAATGCCAGCAGGTTGGTTTGGTCTGCAATATCATTAATCACTTTCAAAATAGATTCAATGTTGTCAGAGGCAACAGTTAGTGTTTTTACTTCTTCTACCGCTTGCTCTATTTTTCCGGACAAATTCCCAATAGTACCCGCAGTATCACTAACAATTTTTGAGCCTTCACTGGTAGCTAACTCAGCTTCCTGTGCAGATCCAGCCGCCGACTGAGCATTATTGGCAACTTCAGAAGACGTTGTTGCCATCTCATGCATCGCGGTCGCTAATTGCTCTAACTCTCGTAACTGAGATCCCATAGCCTGGGCAGAATTTTTAGCACCTTCAGCCGTCATTTCAGTGCCTTGCTTAATAGAAACGCTGATCTCTTTTGACTGCTTTAACTGCGTTTGTAGTTTAGCTGTAAATGTATTAAACCCTTTAGCTAATTGAGCAAATTCTTCATCAGTATTGGTATCAATACGCTGTGTAAGGTCACCGTGACCTGTAGCAATATCCGCAATAGCGTTGTTGAGCACACCCAATGGACGCATCAGATAGCGGATAAGGAAAGTAAGCATAAAGATACTTAAAATCAGGGCTAAGAATGTATAAAGAATTGAGCTGTTGCGAAGATCTTCGATAGCAGAGAAAGCAATAGTTTCATCAACAACCGCACCAACATACCAATTTTCACCCGGTACTTTGGCAAATTTAATCTCTAAAAGATCGCCATTCAGCACAATTTCTTGCTTACCTTCTTGTATTTGGACTCCCGGTAAGTATTGAGAAAATTGCTGACCATT
>ASRM01000103.1_pt1 | contig 15519 bp, 14 predicted proteins | sample 693238 | NCBI WGS metagenome assembly ASRM01 (sample SAMN02169242, study PRJNA158439) | bioreactor metagenome | isolation source: day 74 sample from continuous culture bioreactor inoculated with sediment... | place: Germany: Bremen
GGTGTCGGGTTAGCGGCTGTCGTAGTGTTTAATAAAATTAAACCTGAAATAGCGACGGGTGAAACTCGGGAGAATAGCCTAAGGGAATGGGTTCAGCATGCGATGTCACTGTCGTTCTTGCTGGCAGGTATTCAATATGTGATTTATTACGGCTTGCTGAGTAGAGGCATCACGCTAGGAATAACAAGGCCAGATGTGTTGGATGCTTTTCTGCCTATCGCGGGCGGATTAGAAATCAAAGCGATTATTATGCTCGGTTATTGGGATCAGAACCATCCCGCTGCTGCTGTTATGATGGTTTCTGTACTGCTCAGTGGAATACTGTGTAAACGTTCGTTTTGTGGTTGGATATGTCCGCTTGGCTTGGGCGGTACTTATTTGTATAAGCTAAGAACTCGTTTTATTAAAGGCAGTTATAATCCTCCGAGCTGGATTGACTGGCCGTTACGGATGTTGAAGTATCTGCTTCTAGCTGGATTACTTTATATCGTTGTTTTAGCAATGCCAACAGAATTACTGCCACGTTATCTTAACGGCACCTATATGAAGATTGCAGATTTAAAAACAGGTCTGTTCTTTATAAATCCGGGTGTGATCGGAGGCTTGTTATTATTTATCGTGTTCGTCATGGCAGCATGGCAGGACAGGGCATTTTGCCGTTATCTATGTCCGTATGGTGCAGCACTAGGTTTGTTGAGCTTTTTAAGCCCTTTTAAAGTAAGAAGAGATACAGCTCATTGCCTGATCAATACCAAGGGTATTGATTGTGATAAGTGCACCAGAGCTTGTCCTGCTAGAATCATCGTCCATACTAAGAAAACGGTGCTAACTGATGAGTGTCAGGCTTGCATGCGCTGTGTCAGCGCATGCCCACAGAAAAAAGCGTTAGGTGTTCGCACTCGCGGTGGAAGGCAACTCTCTGCTCGTGGTGTACTGATCATCCTGCTACTATTGATGTTTGCTATTCCTTTAACCGCATATGTGGGTGGTTTTTGGCACAGTCAGGTCTCTGATGTAACACGCATGGAATTAATGCCGTACATTAATCAAATTAATCATTGAAGAATTGTGTCGCTGATAGGCATCAGAAGCAAAGGCATTTTTGCTTCTGATGTTTATAAATCCTTCAGATCTGAGTTAAGTTTTGCAAAGTGTTGTTCAAGTCGGTCACTTTTCATTGGCTTGGCAAAGTAATAACCTTGAATAGAGACCTCGCTACCAAATTGTTTCATTAGTTCAAGCTGCTGTTTCGTTTCAATACCTTCAGCAATGACTTTGAGGTTCATACTGTGAGCCATTTGAATTATCGCTTCAATGAGACCATGTTGCGGGCCTTGATCAGAATGTTCGGTGATAAAAGACCGGTCAATTTTCAATACATTCAACGGAAATTTCATCAGATAGCTCAACGCAGAGTAACCGGTGCCAAAATCATCAATAGCAATCTGGCAACCGAGTGTTTTTAGTTGATTGAACAGTTTTAGGTTGTTCTGGTTGTCATGCAATAGCAAACTTTCAGTGATCTCTATCATTATGCTATTTGCGCTTAAATCTGCATCAGAAATCGATTTTTCCAGAGTCGGGTAGAACGATTTAGCCTGAAACTGGCGTGTTGAAATATTAATTGAAACATACAGTTCTCTATCTAGATGTTCTTGCCATTTAGCCAGCTGTTTACAGCTTTGCTGAATAACCCATTCTCCAATAGGGACTATCGAGCCAGAGTCTTCAGCGATTGGGATAAATACGGCTGGTGAAATGGATTTACCCTGTTCATCTTTTAATCTCAACAGTGCTTCTATGCCTTTGATTTTTTTGTCTGTAAGAGAGACGATTGGCTGGTAATGTATTTCGAGTAAATCTTGTTCAATGGCTTTACTTAACAATCTTTCAACGGTTAAACGCTCCTGAACCTGCTGATTGTGTTCTTCGGAATACATGACTATTTGTGAACGACCTAGTCCTTTTGCGTTATACATAGCAAGATCGGCAAACTGAAGTAGCTTTGCTGGTGTTTTACAATCTTCAGGATATATGGCAATACCAATGGATGCAGTGATGTAAATGTTGCTTTCTTGCAGCGTAAAACCAGACTCCATTTTATGAATAATTCTCTGGGAAATCTGCAGTGCCGTTGATTCAGAATTAATATTCTCTAATATGACCGCGAATTCATCACCTCCAAGTCGCGCAATTTTGTCTTGCGGACGAATCGCTGACTGAATTCTATTTGATACAAGGCGTAAAAGTTGATCCCCGGTATGATGCCCATAGGTGTCATTAACAGATTTAAAGTGATCAAGGTCGATAAATAGTAGTGCGAAGGATTTATCATCATTCTGTTGAGGGTCGGTCAACTGTTCCAGATAATTTTGAAAATGATAGCGGTTTGAGATACCTGACAACTGGTCCGTATTGGCTTGATGTTCAAGCTTTCTTTTGGCTTGATTCAAACCTGTTACATCAGTAAAAACGGCGAGTGCGCCCGGAAATAAATCGTGTTCGGACAATGTCGCATTTATCAGTACTTCAATTTGTTCGTTATTTCCGCAAACAAATTGTAAGGGATACTCGATTAGTCGGCCCTCAGCCCACAGCGCTTGTGTAATTTTCTGAACATTGTGGTGTTTATCTTTTCCTGTTATCAGGTTATCTAAATGGCGGCCAATGATCTCTTCTTGTTTGTAATACAATTTATCAAGGAAATAGTCGCTGGCGTCTTGAATTACCCCGTCTTGATCAAAGCTGAAGAGTAATGAGGGGGTTGAATGATACAAATGTTGAAGATGCTGTTTAGACTTGGTTATTTTTTTATGATTAGATTCCAGGCTGATTTGCATTTCATTAAATGCACTGATAATCACACCGAGTTCGTCATGTGATTGGTGCGGAACAGTGGTAAACATTTTGTCTTTTTTGCTGTTTCTTATTGCTTCAATCAATGCCTTAAGCGGTTTGTCTATTAGTTTAGAGAAGGTAAGCCAGGTGCCGATTAGCAGTGTAAAAAGAGTAAGAACTAGCGAAAACAAACCGGATAAAACAAACTGAGTTTTATCTTTTTGTAGTGTCTGATTACCGAGAGTAATCGTAATAGTTCCAACCTGTTGCGTTATATGGGCATTCTTATAGACAATGGCAAATATCAGCTGACGAGCTTGCGGAACATCAAACTCTGTGGAGGATTTCTGATGGAGAAGATGGTTTCCTTCATCATGAATTTTAACGTCGGTAATATCCTGGTCTAATAAGATAGAAGTGATAATAGTTTCAACGCGTTCTGAGTTTAGGTTCCATAACGGGTCCGCCAGTAAATCAGCGTAGGTGCCTAAATGGGCCATTTTTTCATCGAGCTTAACGTCAAATTGCACTTTTGCTTGATGTAGCATAATTAAGAATGTGAACAAAAGCGCCAGGATAGTTCCCGGAACAAGAATAAAAAGCAGTTTAAGTTTTAATGATTTTAGTTTGTTTAGCATCTCAGATAAATTTACCTTACTCGATTTGTCTGAAGATATTCATTAACGAGAAATCATAAGCATCATAATTTTGTTGATCAGTGAGACGAAAACGAGTGAAGTCAATTTTATCCCAATTTTCATCACCGAAATGCTTTAGATATTGGTCTACATTGTTTCGATCGATGGGCTGCATTTGGAAATTGATGTTGCCTGGTACGGTGTTACTGCCCGAAGAATGTCGGTGGTGGAAGTCCATTAGCATTACCATTGACCAAGCTCCTGCGAGAAAATGACCACCGTCGGTTAATAACATATCGCCATTTTTAACCATTTTCAGGCCTAGCGCTGACCAGTTGAGTCCTACTAAACAAACATCTTTTACTGTTTCAGGGTTATGTGCTTCCAGTGCCTGTTTTGCACCAAAGGCAATTGGATCATTTGCCGCCCAAATAGCAGATGGACGAATGCCATTTCGTTTGGCCCACTCAAGGTAATGTGTAGTTAATTTAACGGCTTCTTTTGAATTCCAGTTAGCGTACAGAAAACGATCTAGCTTGAGATTTTTCTGCGCTTTGATTTCTGAAATTGCTCCTAAGTTTCGATCAATAGATGCTGGTGTGATCTTATCGCCACCAATGGCGAGTATGTGGTAAGGAGTGGACACTGAGCGTTCTTTAGAACATTGATGTAGTGCTTTCATCATATTACGCCCGGCAGAATGATTGTCGGGAGTAATGGCCCCTATCAGGTTGTTAGTCCCTGGAAAACCAACGGCTTTTCTTTGACTAGGTAAAAAGTCATTGAGTAACATCAGTGTTTTTATGTTTGTCCCTTCTGTGGAAAGGTAGATGCTTTGAGCAGACTGTTCTTCGTTTACCAATATGAGGTAGTCAGGGGGATTGGCTCTTGCGGTAATGGATTGTCCGAGCTTTACCATGTTGACTCGGTTACGTTCTGCGTAAATGATCTCCAGTTCGATATTAAGATCATTAGCGGCCGCTCTCATTGTGTCAGTAACCATATCCCAAAAATGTTCTCCCTGTTTTCCAGGGTTTAGAAAAGTGACACTCATGGCTGAAACGGCACTAGAAACAAAAATTGAACTGGCAAATAGTATCAGTATGACTTTACTCATTGTGGCCCCCGTACTGATAATAATAATAATAACTGTAATCATTGTATCAGATTATAGGTTAAGTCGTGTACCACAGATTGGATCTGATACGTTTAAAATTAGAGCTTGTTTATCATATAACAATGAGTAGTTATTTTAAGTTAGGCTATTCGAATGAAATACGTTATTAACATATAGGGTAAAAATCGAAGTGACGCAAACGAATAGATCTGATGTTACTTTATTATTGATTAAACATTACCAATGTTGCGGGTCAGGACTTCGCACAATTAATGACGTATCTCTAGCCGACCTTTGATGGCTTCTCTTTTTGACTTATCCCATTCGGATTTTAATATGCGTTGGGAGCAGCGTTCTATGCGGATGAGCTCCCTGTGAAGGTTGGTATATTGTTTGGTTTCAAACTGCAAGATAACGCGACCCATGCTGCGGATGAGTTTTGTATCTGGGCTATCTATTCGTTCGTAAGGATTGAGTCTTAACCGGGTTTTAACTCGAAGTTGATTTAATTTTTCTAAATCGGCAGAAAATGTAAGGTCAATGAGATGACTGTCTAAGTCTTTGACTTTGTAATAATGCCGCGTGGCTAAAGAGCAAAATGTTGAAACGTCTTCTCTAAAACAGTCCCTCCATTTAGCCTGTGCTTTGGCAATACGTTTAGTAAATAGTTTTTTTTGTGACTTTTGAACACTGAGACCAATGCCCAATGCGATGACGATCGATGCCATGGTAGCACCAGCGATAAACCAAAATACACGTGTTTGAATTATATCATTAACGAATACTATTAGATCTTCCAATGTAAACACTCGCAAGTTAATAGGTTTGTTATATATTAGTGTATACGATCTTTATGAACTGAGCATATTTAGGTGTTTTGAGTATGTGCCACGAGATATCGGATTAAGTTTTCAGGTATACAATTGGATGAAAAGATAATAAATGAGCCACCAAGTGGAGGCTCATTTAGTCGGTTGTAAGTATCAGTCTCTTAACTCGCGTCTTAGTATTTTTCCCACATTGGTTTTTGGTAGTTCTTCTCTAAATTCGATGACTTTAGGAATTTTATAACCGGTTAAATGAACGCGGCAGTGCTTCTTGATGTCTTCTGCGGTTATTGGTGAACTGGTGACAACGACCAACTTAACGCGCTCTCCGGCTACATCATCTGCTACGCCAACTGCTGCAGCTTCGACAATTTTAGGGTGTAAGGTTGCTACTTCTTCGATTTCGGTAGGGAATACATTGAACCCAGAGACTAAAATCATGTCTTTTTTTCTGTCTTCTATGTAAAAAAATCCTTGGTCATCCATACGGCCAATATCGCCTGAACTAATCCATCCACCCTCATGCATAACTTCATGGGTTTCAGAATCTTGTTGCCAGTAACCTTTCATCACCTGATCCCCTCGGATCTGAATTTCACCAACTTCTCCAGTAGGTAACGGGTTGCCTTGGGCATCAACTATCCGTAATTCTGTACTCGGCAGGGGGACTCCAATGGATGGTACAAATGCTTGCTGTGTATGAATACCTCCGGCAACGACGGGTGAGCATTCGGTTAAACCATATCCTTCAACAATTGGCATCCCAGTAATTTTTTGCCATTCATCGGCAACGTGTTTTTGGGTCGCCATTCCTCCGGCGATAGTAAAATTAGCGTTGCTGAAATCGAGCGATTTGAAAGCTGCATGATTGTTCAGGCCATTAAACAGGGTATTTAAGCCGAAAAACATAGTGAATGGAAACTTACTTAGGTCTTTTACGAAACTATCAAGATCTCGGGGGTTAGTAATGAGCAGGTTTGTACCGCCAAAGAACATGATAAGCATCATACTGACCGAATTGGCAAATATATGATACAGCGGTAGTGGTGTTACGGCGTGTTCATTTTCTAACAGAGTTCGTGGTGCAAAATGACCATATACCTGTAGTACATTAGCGATAATGTTGCGGTGAGTGAGCATAGCTCCTTTAGCTAAACCAGTAGTACCGCCGGTATATTGTAGGTATGCCAAATCGTCACTGTTTATCACGGGTGGATTCAGAGTTAAGCTTTTGCCTTGAGTGAGAGCTCGTTTTAATGAAATAGCGCCTGGTAAGTTGTATTTAGGCACCATTTTTTTGATGTATTTTACAGCGAAGTTAACCAGCGTTCGTTTATATGGGGCAAGTTCGTCACCAATACGGGTAAGTATTACGTGTTTGATGCTGGTTTTGCCAATGACTTTTTGCAGGTTGTTGCCAAAATTGGTGACGGCTACAATCGTTGTTGCCCCGGAGTCTCTAAGTTGGTGCTGTAACTCCCTTGGTGTATATAGCGGGTTAACATTGACCACCACTAAACCTGCTTTCAATGCGCCTAAAATGGTAATAGGGTATTGAAGAAGATTTGGCATCATTAACGCGATGCGTTCGCCTTTTTTCATTTTAAGTGAATTCTGCAAATAAGCAGCAAAAGCGGTACTTTTTTCTTCTAAGTCTTTATATGTTAATGACTGCCCCATATTAATAAAGGCAGCTTTATCTGCGTTTTTTCTAAACGTCTCTTCAAACATTTCATTAATATTTTGATATTTATCGGCGTTGATAGTGGCCGGAACATCACTTGGATAACTATTTAACCAAGGCTTAGAATCTGTGTTCATCGTTATTTTGAATTCTGTATCATCAGGGAGTTTGAGTACAAGATTACCTGAATAAAAAATTAAACAATAGAGTCTATGCACTAAACTGATTTGATTGATTAAATAATAAACGGAGATTTGTAATGATTAATTGATATTTGAGAAGTTTATCTCATTTATTAACTATGACTTTAGGATACAAGTCCATACAAAAAATATGGATTAAGCCTATGCTTATAATTGAGTATATAAAGCAGGGAACAAAAAAGAGGCTTATTATGGAACTTATAAAAGACCCGCGTTGTTACACCGATGTATGTGTTGATGGACTTTGGTACCACTATGATCATTGTGGAACTAAGGCCTATATACTTAGAGGAGGCGCTGCGCCACAAGTCGAGTTGGCCCGAGAACCACAGACGGAAGACGAACTCATCGCGTTAATAAAAGATATTTCCAACGAACTTTAAAACCAAAAGTGAAAAACCGGAACACTGAGATTCTCTCAATATTCCGGTTTTTTAAATTAGGATTAAGTTTAGTTATTACGACTTAATATCACTCACATGGTGGAGACATATGTATCACTGCAAGCCCACCTAACGAGGTTTCACGGTATTTTTTGTTCATATCTTTTCCCGTTTGATACATAGTATCTATTACTTTGTCCAACGAGATTAAACATTTACTGGTGCGTTTAAGAGCCATTCGAGATGCATTAATGGCCTTCATTGCACCCATCGCATTCCTTTCGATACAAGGTACCTGAACCAGTCCACCAATAGGGTCGCATGTCATACCCAATGAATGTTCCATTGCAATTTCTGCTGCAATACAAATCTGCTCATTACTTCCGCCTCTCAACGCGGTTAAACCAGCCGCCGCCATTGAAGAGGAAACACCAATTTCACCTTGGCAGCCTACTTCAGCTCCAGAAATGGATGCGTTTACTTTATAAAGCATACCAATAGCACCTGATACAGCGAGAAAGTCTTTTATCTGCTTAGTATCCAGATTTTTAATAAATTTATGGTAATACATGAGTACCGCAGGGATGACACCCGCAGCACCATTGGTAGGAGAGGTAACTACCTGACCACCTGCGGCGTTTTCTTCACTCACGGCAAAAGCAAATACGTTGATCCAATCCATGATCTCCATAGGATCACTTTCTAGTACGTTGTTTGCTTCTAGTTTTTTTAACAGAGCCGGCGCACGGCGGGTAACATTAAGGCCACCTTCCAGAATACCTTCGGTTTCCAAACCTTTTGCAATGCATGCTGACATTATTGACCAGATCTGATCCGCTTTTTGGTCTATATCCTCAGCTGAACGATAGGAAAGTTCGTTACGTAAGATTAAACCGCCTAGGCAATAACCATTTTTTTCGGCTTGTGCTAATAGTTCTTCTGCGGATTTAAATGGGAACTCTAGAGTTACGTTGGCTTCTTTTTTACCATTTTCAAGTTCGTCAGCAGTGGCGATAAATCCGCCGCCAATTGAATAATAGATTTCTGTTGCTATGAGCGTGTTCTGGCTATCGAAGGCAGTGATGGACATGCCATTTTCATGTAATGGCAGGTTATCATTATGAAAAAGGATATCGCTTTCTATATCGAAATATATCTCGTGACGGCCCAATAATGGTAAGCATTTATTTGATATGCTCTTTGTCATTATTTGATTGGCAGATGCAATATCGATGGAGTCTGGACGGTTGCCTAATAAACCAAGAATGGTCGCTTTGTCGGTATGGTGTCCTCTTCCTGTAAGTGAAAGTGAACCATAAAGATCGACTTGTATTCGATGAACCTTGTTGAGCTCCGCTGAGATAAGCTGGCCAAATTGGTAGCCGGCGATCATTGGTCCGTTAGTATGTGAACTCGATGGTCCAACACCAATTTTATAGATATCAAAAATAGATAACATGACTTTACTCTTCACTAGAAAATGGCTTTTAGCCTATTAAAATTAGAACTGCATACTACATTTTAGACCTGTTACAGTTCAAGGTACATCCTTCTATGTTGAGATATAGTACAAAATATAAATGACCTTGCTAATTTGCTATGAAATTGTTCTCTTATTTTATGTTTCGTATAGAAATCTTTGGTTTATTGGGTATTATCTACGGCCGAAGCTTAGGTATATTCAATATCCTTAGATCTTGAGTTATTTGAGTAAAGAGAGGTGTTTGTTTAATGCAAGAAAGTGACATTTTGATCGGCGAATTAGCAACGGAATTTAAAACTGTTGCTTCTATGATGGCTATTTATTGTAATAAACACCATCAAAGCCGGGGTGGGCTATGTACAGCGTGTGCAGACTTGTTGTTGTATGCAGAGACTAAACTCGACCGCTGTCCTTATGGTGAACAAAAACCGACTTGTAATAATTGTCCTATTCATTGCTATAAGGCGGAGCCAAAGGAACGAATGCGAATAGTTATGAGGTACTCTGGTCCTCGCATGTTGATGAGCCACCCTATTTTAGCCATAAGACATTTAAGGCATGAAAAGAGGCCTGTTCCTGAAAAGCCGGGCGTTAATATCTCTAATCGTCATTTGCGTTTAGCGAAGAGCCGACAAACGACGGATCACAAAAATAATTAAATTGAGGATTAATATGCAGACCGTAGCAATATTGGTTGATGTGCAAAATGTCTACTATACGACTCGAGATCGTTTCTATAAGCATTTTGATTACAATAAATTTTGGGCTCAGGTAACAAAAGACAGACAAGTTATTGGGGCTAATGCGTACGCTATTGCGAGTAACAACGAGAAACAGCGTCAATTTCATCACATTCTTAGAGGAATAGGCTTCGATGTTAAGCTAAAACCCTTTATTCAACGCAAAGATGGTTCTGCGAAAGGAGACTGGGATGTTGGGATTACATTGGACGCAATAGAAATAGCGGCCAAAGCGGATGTAGTTGTAATTGCCTCGGGCGATGGTGATTTTGATTTATTGGTTCAACGAATAATACAACGACATGGCAAAACGGTAGAGGTGTATGGGGTAGAAGCACTGACTGCACAATCGTTGATTGACTCTGCAACTCGCTACTACCCTATAGAAGAAGAGTTACTTCTCTAAAGGCGTTTGTTCTTCAGCGATTTGTTCTGCTTCTGTTTCAGCTTCAAGCTTTGCTCTGTCTGCTTTTGAGATATAACGAGGCTTGTTGCTTTTATGCAGTTTATCGTTCTGTTGTTTTTGTTTTTTCTTAAGGATCTGATTAATCTTTTTTTTCCGGTTCATCTGGCTTACCTATAAAAATTTGGGTCGCAAGCATAAAAGATTTACTGCTTTGGCTCAACAACCTTGTTTGAATAAGTTAAATTAAACAGCGATAGCTGACAGTGCAGGTGTAAAGTGCTGCACCTGAATTTTTTGTGGTTTAGCTAGATGAAAACCTTGGAACATATCTATATTTAAATCGGCGATGGCTGATAACTGTTGCTCAGATTCGACACCTTCAACAAGTGCTTGGGCATTGATTTGTTCACACAGCTCTAACGCCTGATGCATACCATGTGTGCGACCCACCATATACTGTTTCAAGATAGACTTATCAAATTTAATGATACTTGGGTTTATGAGTTTAGCTCGCGTTTCATTCGAAGCTTGTACGCCAAAGTCATCTACAGCGATGATAAAGCCAAGTTCTTTGAGATAGGCGACTGAAGTTGCCAGTGACTGGTTACAGTTTGCTTCGAATTCGACCAGCTCAATAACCATTTTCTGTGGGTCTAGCTCCAGTTCTTCGATACATGGAATAAAAAAATGGCTGTCAGAATGGCTATGTAGAAAATTTTCGGTGCTTCTGGGTAAGCTATTGATAAATATTTTCTGTTCTCGAATTGAAGAATGGGCAAAATTACGCAGGTGAATAATTTGGCTTAGACTCTCTATTATTGTTTTGAGGTTAAGACTGACGTGCGCATTTTGAAAAAAGTAGTCAGCGCGTACTAAATTGTCGTTTTCGTCATACATGCGCAGCAGTGCTTCGTATCCTTTCACTGTTTTATTGAATGAAAAGATGGGTTGAAACAGGCTATGAAGGGTTAATCCATGGTATTCAGCATAAAAGCGACCTTCGTCATCTTGTTTTATTAACGACTCTAACTCATGACGAGATAACAACATACAACAAATAAAACCTACTGAAGTGGGGATACGATAACAAGTGCTGCATTCTTGACGCTTGTCATATTTTTGTCAACGCATAAAAATCCAAAATAAACACAATTTAATTGTTTTGGATAATTGGTCTCAAATTTGAACTATAAATTGGTTGAAAAATCTACTTTTGCCATTCCAGGATGGCATATAGCTGAATGTATTTTCTGACAAGTTGCTGGTCACACGAACGAATTAATGGGTGCCCAAACCTGAGGTAACAGGGACGGATCTGAAAATGTCTGTCCAAATCGTTAATGAGTTTTGACTTGCTCTGGTAAAGAGTAATGCCTTGTTGGCTATATTCATTGATATCATCGGGCAGTTCTCCCATCCACCAATCAAGTAATTCTCTGCTATGTTTGCTCCTTGATATCCAGTGATCACTTAATAATACAAGTAAATCATTCGGCTGTATTGCAAACCCATACTCTGCTTGCCATTCACTGATATCGGATAGTAATTTATTTTTGCAGCTACTGCTTGCGCTGGCTAAGTGGTGTGTGATTACCCAAACGGTTCCTAACCCTGATGCGATGCGATAGTGGTGTGGATGATCGGGTGCTAGTACGGTATCAATGGGCTCAAACTGACTTGGTTGATGAAATCGGTCTAAGGTGCTTGTCATGCGTCTGGCAAAAGCGCGACCTAAATGGTGTTCACTCATACCTCTGTTATGAACCGTAGGATAGTGATTCTCACAGAGCTTTAGACAGTCTTTTTGGAAATCATGAATAGACTGAATAACCAGATCTTTTAACAAGGTTTATCTCCTAAACCGAAGAGAACCCTCTCTTCATTCTAATAATTAACGTTCAAATCTATCTTTCGCGCCTAGTCTAGCCAATTTTTTCTACAGCTATGCAGGCCACGGTCTTGAACGATACCGACTTAGCTGGCCAATGATAGTGAATCGGACTAGGGACAACCGCGACGTAGAGCCAATTATATAAAGTTTATTGTTGTTTTCCACGTTATGGACGCATTCTTTCGTGGAACTAATTGAAAGTTTGGATAAAATCGGCTGATTCCCACTTTCGGGTAAGCTTTTCACTCTAGTGGCGCTCTCAGCCATATCAATTTTTTTGAACACGATATATTTACCGTTATTCATTCATGTTTAACGGAGTATACTCTGGTCAACCTGAGGCCGATTTCATGTTGATCAATAAAGGAAGAAAAATGTCTGAGATTAAATTTTCAACTAAACAACGAGGCGATATCGTTGCCGAGCTACAAAATTACTTTGAAAACGAACTAGAAATAGAGCTGGGTCAGTTTGATGCCGATTTTTTATTGGACTTCATAAGCAAGAAACTCGGACCAGTTTTCTACAATCAAGGAGTGAGAGACGCGCAAAAACTAATTGAAAATAAAGTGTTGGATATCTCTGATGAACTGTATCAGATAGAGAAGGAAAGTGAACTTTAACTCGTTGTAGAGTTTGCAATTGATTGAAAAATATATGATATAACTATTCAAAAAATTTGATTGATAACGTCAAATTTAATCGCTTTTTCTTGCCCCCCGTTGTAACCATACTAAGCTCAATGAAAACGAATTCCATTTTCTCTCGACCAGGGAGGAACATAAAAAGCTTATTGAGATTGCTATGGTAGAAGAAGTGAAAAGATACAACGCCACATCCCGGATAATTCACTGGTTTTCGGCGATCATAATACTGGGCATGTTTGCGCTTGGTTTCTGGATGATGGAGCTTACCTATTATAGCTCATGGTATCAAACCGCTCCTTACTGGCATAAATCAGTAGGCCTGTTACTCGCTGGACTGACATTATTTAGGTTAATTTGGAAAGCGATAACCGCAACACCGAAAATTGAAGGGAAACCTTACGAAATTAAAGCAGCAAAAGCAGTGCATCACATTATGTATCTGTTGTTTATCGTTATTTTTGTGTCTGGTTACCTTATTTCTACATCGGATGGTCGGGGAATTGAAGTTTTCAACTGGTTTACCGTGCCAAGTGCTGGCGAGTTATTTCCTAATCAATCAGATCTTGCAGGTCAAATTCATTATTACACCACCTATGCACTAATTGGGTTAGCGTTAATTCATGCGCTGGCTGCATTAAAACACCACTTTATTGATAAAGACAACACGCTACGAAAAATGACAGGAGCGACAAAATGAACAAACAACTACTAACTATGGGACTAGCATTTGCAGTAGCGATGCCTCTAAGTGCAAACGCTGCAGATTATGTGATTGATACTAAAGGGGCGCACGCATCTATTAACTTTAATGTAAGTCATTTAGGTTATAGCTTCATTAAAGGTCGCTTCAATACATTCAGCGGTGATTTTTCTTATGATGCGACCAATATCGAAGCATCAAAAGTGAATGTTGCTGTTGATACTACAAGCCTGGACACAAACCACGCTGAACGTGATAAGCACGTGCGTAGTGCTGACTTTATCAATGCAGGAAAATACTCTGAAGCTAAATTTACCAGCAGCAAAATTACTGATAAAGGTGATGGTATGCTAGCGGTTACGGGTGATTTGACGCTTTATGGCCAAACTAAACCAATTACGATTGATGCTACGTTTATCGGTGAAGGTTCTGACCCGTGGGGAGGATATCGAGCTGGTTTTACTGGCACAACGACGTTGGTATTAAAAGACTTTGGTATCAAAGCGATGGGTATGGTTCAAACGGTAGATATGGAATTGCATATCGAAGGTGTACGTAAATAATTAACGTTCTCGATAGGTTACATTGACGTTGTTCTTTATGCAAAAAAATATTGTTTAATGGAAAAATGCCCAGCACGCTGGGCATTTTTTGTTTAACCGCTAGGCAGATTCCAACTGCGTTTTTTCTGAGACTACATTCAGTTTTTCGCCATAGATTGAACGTAACGCGGTTATTACTTCATTGCGCGATACAGTGCCAACAAAATTGCCATCACTTAATACTGGTAGGATTTGCGGCTTATTTATCTTCATGCTTTTAGCTCTTTCTTCCACAGAGAGTGTTGAAAACTGAGTTGCAATACCCATTGCTGATGTTGGATAGAGCTGAGCTTTGTCAATGCACAAGTATTCAACGATATTGACCAGTGTTTCCGTAACATCGATAGCGACGACATCGCGATTCATGAGATCAACCACTTTTTGATTATTGGTTGGAATGTAATCCTGGCACCACAGATCCACCATCACGTCATGCACGGAAAAGAACCCAACAAGCCTGCCTTTTACATCGAGCACGGGAGCTCCTTGGATTTGACGATCGGTTAAAGCATCAAGGGCTAATTCTGTTGGCATGTCTGCTTGTAATGCGAATGCGTCGGATTTCATAACGTGAAGTGCTTTGATGTTGGTGTTCATAGTAAGTTCCTTTACTGACGATGTGATTGAAGTTGGCGAAATTGCTGTAATGGATGTCGAGCTGAGAGCAGGGCGACGATAAATAGACCAGTTTGCAAGCCCTACCAGCAATGCTCCCCCGACGATATTTCCGAGAGTGACAGGGATGAGATTAGCGGTTACAAAATGAGAGATGGTTAAATCTGAATATTGTGCTGAGTCTACTCCTAGCTGAAGCCAGAATGACTCGGGAGCACTCGAATGAATAACAATGCCAAGCGGTACCATAAACATATTGGCAACACAGTGTTCAAAGCCGCTACTTACAAACATAGCGACGGGCAACATCACCATAAATGCTTTTGTCATGGCGTTTTGACTACTAAATGTAAGCCAGATAGCTAGACAAACCAGAAGATTGCATAAAATACCGAGTGCAAAAGCCTCGCTCGTGGAATGGTGAAGTTTATGCTGAGCTATATTTAATGCGTTAAGACCCCATTGACCTCCGTCTAATTGATATAAACTTGCGGCAGTGACCAGTAGTAGTAGGAAAAGGGCGCCAACAAAATTGCCTATATAAACTTTCCCCCAAATAGTGACCATTTTGGTTAGACTTATCTGACGATTAGCCCAGGCGATACTTGACAAAACTGAACTGGTAAAGAGTTCACCTCCGCATAAAACGATCAATATCAACCCCATACTAAAGGCAATACCGCCCGCAAATCGGCTGATTCCCCATCCGGCGTTGCTTCCTGTTGTGACGGTTATATAAAAAAGG
>ASRM01000104.1_pt1 | contig 15489 bp, 16 predicted proteins | sample 693238 | NCBI WGS metagenome assembly ASRM01 (sample SAMN02169242, study PRJNA158439) | bioreactor metagenome | isolation source: day 74 sample from continuous culture bioreactor inoculated with sediment... | place: Germany: Bremen
GATGATGGTGCCAAATTCAACAGAAGATGGAGAGGATACCGGCGCTGCGGGTTTTTTAACGGCCTTATACACGGTGAAGGCCGCAAGAACCAATAACGTTAAAGCAACCGTGCTGATCACTTTGTTTCGTGAATGGGTCTTTTCATTAATGACCGCGCCATCATCAAATTCACCTTCCGTATCTTTAAAAAATCGTTTTTTCCAATTAGCGAACATCTTGCACCCCTCCGCCAGTCACAACGTAAAGTTGTGTGCTTGCGCCTGGCTCCAGGAAATAGTCGTCCAATGCCGCACTTCGGGCTGCGTAGCTGTAGAACTGAGCATTAGTTAGCGTGATTTTTTTATCGGTTCTATTGCTCACTTCGTAGATGATGCCGGAGTAGTCTCTACCGACAAAGACCGTTTTCGGAATGATGGGCATTGATGATGTATCTTCAGGGAGGGTTTTTGGGTCGACGGGATGAACGGAGAAACCAGAAATAGGTGTTTTGTTTTGTTGCCAAATCATCATCGCTTTAGTAAATCGAGCAATGGCGGAGGGATAATCGAATCCTCGCTCAAACACCGTTTGCTCTTCAAGGTGAGAATCACTTGGCACAAACTCATTAATGATCGCGGGTATCCCTTTTGGGGTAATAAACAATGCAAATAACCGTCCTTTTTGCGTAGCAATATGGGCAGTGAACGGTAAGGGAAGATTGATCTTGATAGAGACTGAGCCAGTTTTGTCCTTTTGATTGGCTGTTGTTGTGCAAAAACCTCTTGGGCAGGTGATATTGATGATCCGATCGTTTTTCACCACAATTCGGTTAATGTTGACCGAAGAGAGAGAAATAGGAATGGTATCTCCGTCAGCGAACGGAAAAGATGCTTTTGGGACATTGGCATAAGCTTGCATTGTTGTTATCAGGCAAAAAACCAAGGTAAGCAGGGTTCTGTTCATTGAATGCTCTCCATTCTTTTGATCCCAAGCAATTCAATAACGCCGTAGTCATAACCCATTTGTATTGCGTACGTGGCTTCTTCGGTTGGAAGAAAACGGTCACCGACGGATTTGGTTAGATTACCCGTTATTTTGATTTGTAAATCATCCAGCGATACTTCGGTCTTAATCGGGTCAAAGCGACTCGAAATGTTACTTTCTTTAATTAATTGAGCTTCTTCGATGAGTACAGGTTGATATATTGGGTAGTTCTGCGGCGGAACATAATCAAGCAGTCGGCCAAATTGACGAGTGACATTGGCGGGAGTGACGTTGAGCTTTAGATAAAGAAAATAATCGCCCATCATCGACAAATAGGCGTTATCTATGTGACCATCGGACACGGTGAATGCCTGGGAGATTGAAGGAGGAACCAAAGTGCGACTTTTTTCTTTAGAAACATAGGCTAGTCCAATACCCAGTACGAGACTTAGCACAGTCATACCTAAAAAACCGCACAGGAGCAGTAAATTGAGGAGTTTACTTAGCTCAAGGCGGTCTTTTTCATACATGGAATCCATATTATTTCCTATCGTAACCAGTACCGCTGCTCTGATGCCGGGGTATGTTTAAAGAAAGTCTTATTAATGTCAGCAGATCCCCACCAATACATTGAAAGCGCGATAATATTGTCCCCGAACTGAACTTTGATGTAGCGAAGCCCGATAAACCAAATCGCCCCGAGGACAAACCCAATAAATTGTGATTCAGCAAGAAAAAAAAGCAGCCAAATCAGAAATGCTGGCAGTACTTCATCACGCGGCAAACCCACTAATGTTTTTCCTTTGTTAAGATGCCGTGGTAGTTGGTAGAAAAGGGGTTCGTTTTCCATCGCATTACCTATTGTCGTTATTAACCTAAACCCACCAATGGTTTGACGACTTCCCAAAAAATCATGCCTCCCGCAAAGCCCCCTATTGCGCCAAGCCAATTTCGACTCATGAACCCACCGGCCACTGCGCCAATAGCTCCGGCCGCAAGAATGGCGTTCTCAACAGCTGAGCCGTCTCCGGCCGTGTCTTTTATCGTGCCTTTTGCGTCGGTGAATAAGTCGGCGGCTAACGCTGGGTTGCTGATAGTTACAGCAATAATAAAACCGATAAGTAGAGTGTATGCAGGCAATATTTTCTTTGTGAACATAGCGTTTCCTTAATCTTATTTTGAGATCTGTTTAAGTCAAAAATTATGATTTTGGATTATTGATGGTTTTTCTCAATAAACACTAAATCGAATTTTATGTGGTTTCTTTTCGCTTATTTCTTCTGTTCTTATTAGTTAAATCAATTATTAATTGGCTGTGCTTGTCATCCTAGGTAATATTGGTGATTGCATCTTTATTCATATGAATTAATGTTATAGATAGGCTTACCTGAATGTTTGATCAGTGCTATTTTTCACCTGATAGATTTAAATGGTAATAGCATTTATGCTTACATAATTTTTTATTGTGCCTAAATCAATAGTTTTCAGTGACTTGAAAAAAAATCAAATTGGTGTTTTTAGTATTAGGTCATGTGTGATTTTTTTTATTTCAGTAGTTCAGTTAAGAAATACGTTCAACAGATGAGTATAAATTATGACTAATGAAGAGTTTGCAACTGGAGTAGGTAATAAATTCGAGAAACTCGCATGCTTAGAGGCTTTACGCAGGATGATTTAGCCGAACTGATAGGCTCGTTAACCAGTCATGTTGGTAAAATTGAGAGGGGAAAAGTGTTCTTAAAACTCAGTACCTTAAATGCAATAGCAACCGCATTGAAGGTTGAGCCTACGATGCTTGTTTCAATTGTTAAGTAAAAAGGGTTTGGTAATATGTCATGCGTAACCTAAGTTGCCTCCCTTTAGCTCTAGGTGAGGAATTAACCCTTACTATGCAGTGCAGATTTCCCACCAAACAGAAACAATATCCCATATTCAGAATGAGTTTCCGGAACTTTCGTAATCAGTTTTTGAGTATTAAAGTGTCATACATCGTTTTAGAGTAATCCTGTTAAATCACTTCGGGACATTTCTAAGTTACAGATTTGCTCAATTAGGCTTCTAAAGATCACTTCCTGCATGGCAATGAATTCTATGCACATACGGAAAACCCCAAAGGTTTTCAACACAGTCACACTGCCGTATTTTTTTTACGGCACATTCCTAACTATGTGATATATTTAACTCAAACGTCAAAACTTGAGCACAAAAAAATGCTATGTAGCCTAAAGGTCAAAGGTTTCCGTAACTTTGGTGAAGAATGCGAGGTCAATCTACGCACAGACAAATCCTACGAGTTCAATACACATGCAGTAAATAACGGTGTTGTATGTAGTGCAGTGATGTACGGTGGTAACGGAGCGGGAAAGTCGAACCTTGGATTGGCAGTTTTAGATCTAACCTGTCACCTGCTAGATACCTCCAACATTATCCCGTCACTACACGTGAACTACGTTAACGCAAACATGTCTGAAGGATCACTGGCCCAATTCACGTATACGTTTGACTTCGAAGGCGTAGAGGTGGTGTACAACTATGGGAAAGAAAAATGTACTGAAACCGTCTACGAGGAGCTTCTAATAGATGGTAAGGAAGTAGTCAGAATTGACCGTAGAAACTCAGCGTTTGCAACTTACAACCTTGCTGGTACAGAGGCTCTAAAAAATGACTTTACAGGACGTAATATATCTCCGATTAAGTTTCTAGAATCTAACGCCCTACTTGACCCTACCAAAGAAGCTAAAGCTTTTTTCCAATTTATTGATTTTGTCAAAGGTATGGTGTTCTTCCGTACATTGACCAAAGCTACTGAGTTTCATGGTGGCCCACTTGAAACAAAACGCATTTCACAGCGCATTATTGAACAAGATAAGCTAAACGATTTTGAAACGTTCCTTAATGAGTCTGGGGTAGAGTGTCAGCTAATTCAGACCGGAGATGCTGGCAAAGAGCAAATAGAATTCGATTTTGGTGACAAGAGTATAGAGTTCTCCCTAATTGCCTCTACAGGTACGATATCACTTGGTAATTTCTACTATTGGTATCTGAAACTATTAAATAAAGAAGTCACATTTGCATATATTGATGAGTTCGATGCGTATTACCATTTTGCACTCGCCAAACGAATCGTGAAATTGGTATCGGAAACGACATGTCAGTCGATCATCACAACTCATAATAGTACATTGCTATCCAACCATGTGCTACGGCCAGACTGCTATTACATCCTAGACCAGAACGCATTGAAGCCTCTTTATGAACTAACCGACAGAGAGCTGCGCAAAGCGCATAACCTTGAGAAAATGTACCGAGCAGGAGCGTTCGATGAGTAGCAATGTCTTATTTGTCTTTGAAGGGAAAAGAGCTGAACCGAATATCGCTCGAAATCTCAGAGAAACGATACTAGATAGAGACTCCAAGCTCATTGTCCAAACATCCTACGGAATGAGTATCTATAACTTGTTCAATAAAGTAACGGAAGATGAATATTTTGATACCTACGAGTTCATAGTTCAAGAACTAGAAAATAGAGATAACCCTACAGATGACGATATTGCAGTGATAGCAATAGAAGATCCCGATGATATCAGCGAAATATACTTGTTCTTCGACTACGACTGCCACTGTTCAAACGCTGACGACAACAAAATTAACCAGATGGTGGGGCTTTTCAATGATGCACAAGACAAAGGGCTAATATGTGTTAGTTATCCGATGGTAGAGGCTATACGTCACCAAAGAGGACACGACCCAGAATACCTAACGCATAGCACTGTAGACCTAAGAAACTACAAAAGATGGGTTAATACCGACCCAGAGATAGATAAACAATTCCATAATTGGGGCCTGTACACGTTAGATACTTGGAGTAGTATAACCAAGCAGCACTTATCTAGAGTTAATTACCTATTGAAAGATTCTTTAGGACTACCTACAGAGCCAGTTTGTATGGTCGAAGTCTTCGAGAATCAAATGGGCAAGCACCGCCCTAATGACCAAATCGCTGTTATCAGTGGTTTTCCCTTAATGTTACTCGACTTCTACGGCGATGACACATACAGAATGTTAGAAGTCGCTGACTAAAGCGTTTCGGCGCAAAATAAGACATATTTTGATAGCGATTCTTTGTGTTTAAATTGGGTGTGCTCGCCCTCATACTCCATAACACGTGACATTAGCTTTTCAAGTACATCGTCTTCTGATGTGATTGGAAGCACTCCTATCTTTTGTATAAGATTGGTCGTTTAGAAATAATTTACCTTTTTAAGACGTAAAAAACGACAAAAGATGTGTCCTATTTGCGTCCTATTTAATCAGGTGCCTAATTAAACGTTATTTATTTCAATTGGTTACAGTTTCGATCTCATAGTCGAACCAAAAGAAAGCAGGATGTTCGTTGTTTCATTCATGTTGTTATCTATGTTCAATTAAAGCCTTCAAGTAAGTGTTTTGAAATTCGTTGTTGTCATATTCTGATTGTTGTTTCTTTTTAATAAACTACGTAGACAAAACTGTGTACCAACTGGTGTTTCCTGTAGTGTAAAAATTCCTAGTTTGTTGCATAGTAGACGATAGAAATTTGTACCAATGTGTATGTGTACCATTTTGTGTACCAATTTTTGGTTTTTGGACCAAAAATACAACTTGTTAATATTTGACTTTGGGTTGGAATAGTTTTCGTAAATACGAGTTTGGAAAAAGGTTGGGTGTGCTTAAGTGTTTGAAAAAAATAATTATTTAATGATTCAGGGTACAACGTCGGACGCCGGGAAAAGTGTGCTTACCGCTGGGCTGTGCCGTGTTTTGGCCAGAAAAAATGTCAAGGTAGCGCCATTTAAACCTCAGAACATGGCATTGAATAGTGCGGTGACGATTGATGGCGGCGAAATTGGCCGAGCACAAGCGGTGCAGGCTTATGCATGTGGCCTTGAGCCTACAACAGATATGAATCCTATCTTATTAAAACCCAATACCGATATCGGGGCTCAGGTCATTATTCATGGAAAAGCGCTGACGGATATGGATGCGAAAACTTACCATGAGTTTAAACCAAAAGTAATGCGTTATGTGATGGAGTCGTTTGAGCGTCTAAAAGATAATTACCAAGCGGTTATGGTTGAAGGTGCCGGTAGTCCTGCCGAGATCAATCTGCGAGAGCATGATATAGCCAATATGGGATTCGCTGAAGAAGCCGATGTACCAGTGATTATTGTTGCGGACATAGATAAAGGTGGTGTATTTGCACACCTTTACGGGACGTTAGCACTGTTGAGTGAGTCAGAGCAAAACCGGATTGCTGGTTTTGTGATTAACCGCTTTCGTGGTGATATAGCACTGCTTGAATCAGGATTAGACTGGCTGGAAGAGAAAACCGGTAAGCCAGTGCTTGGTGTATTGCCTTACCTTCATGGATTAATGCTAGAAGCTGAAGACGCTATTAACGTGAGTCAATTAAGTAGTGATGAGCCACAAATAAAAGTGGTGGTTCCAGTTATGCAGCGTATTAGCAACCATACCGATTTTGATCCTCTTCGAATGCACCCAAATGTAGATCTTATTTTTGTAGGTAAGAATCAACCATTGCCTCATGCTGACCTTATCATTTTGCCTGGCTCTAAAAGTGTGCGCAGTGATCTCGATTTCTTGAGAGAGCAAGGTTGGGATAAACAAATAGAACGTCATTTGCGTTTTGGCGGAAAGGTTATGGGGATTTGCGGTGGTTATCAAATGCTGGGTGAACTATTGTCCGATCCGTTGGGAATAGAAGGCCCTGCTGGTGAAAGCCGAGGCTTGGGCTACTTGCCTCTTCAAACTGAACTTAAAGACGACAAACAGCTGCGAAGGACCACAGGTACACTTACTTTACCTGAGCAGGGTGAAGTGGACGTCTTTGGTTACGAGATTCATGCGGGTGTGACTAGCGGAATAACGGGTGATGCTCCAATTAAATTAGATTCGGGGCCAGATGGCTACGTAAGTGACGACGGGCTTGTGTTTGGTAGTTATCTTCATGGCATATTCGAATCGGAACCAGCCTGTGCTGCTATTCTCCGATGGGCAGGCCTTGCGGAGGCTAAAGGTTGTAATTTCGAACAGATGCGTGAAGATGGAATTAACCGTGTCGCTGACGCAATAGAACAACATATGGATTTGGAAAAATTGTGGCCGGGTTATGGTCAGTGGAGTAGATCTGGTGAGTAAACAGACAGTTTCGTGTCCGGCTTTAGTGGTGGCAGCACCAAGTTCTGGAAGTGGAAAAACCACCGTGGTCGCAGCGCTTGCGAGATACTTTACCTTACAGGGTAAAACGGTTCGGGTATTTAAGACTGGGCCTGATTTTATCGATCCCAATTTCCTTTCTTTTGCATCAAAAAATACGGTATATCAGTTGGATTTCTGGATGTGTGGCGAAGCACATTGTAAACAGTTGGTGGCTGAAGCGGCGAAAGAGGCTGACCTGATCCTCATTGAAGGGGTGATGGGTATGTTTGATGGTAAATGCTCTAGTGCTGATATTGCTGCAACCTTGGGAATTCCTGTACTTGCGGTTATCGATGCAGGTGCAATGGCTCAAACTTTTGGTGCTATCGCCTATGGTTTAGCAAACTTTAGAGATGATATTAAAATGCACGGAGTGGTAGCAAACCGTGTTGGTTCTGCTGTACATGCTGAAATGCTAAAAGAGTCACTACCAGAGGACCTTGAGTTTTGTGGTTTTTTGCCGAAAAACATGCAGTTATCTCTGCCTGAACGTCATTTAGGTTTAGTGCAGGCACAGGAAATTGAAGATCTAGATCAAAAGCTCAACCTCGCAGCAGAGTTACTTGCAGAAAACAGCAGCATTCCGTTGCCAGAGCCCACAGTGTTCGAACTAGACACACGAAATACCCCTGACAAAAAACTAGTGGCTACCACAATTGCCATAGCTCAAGACACGGCGTTTAGCTTTATTTATCAGGCAAACATAGATTTGCTCATTGAGCTTGGGGCAAATCTTGTTTACTTCTCACCTATTAAAGGCGAGTTATTACCTGAGTGTGACGCGATATATCTGCCGGGTGGTTATCCTGAGCTTTATCTCGAGGCTTTATCTGGAAATATTCAACTTAAGCAACAGATAAAACAACATGTTGATGCGAACAAAGCATTGCTGGCCGAGTGCGGTGGTATGCTTTATCTAAACCAAACTTTATCTGATGTTGATGGTTTGAGTAGCGAGTTGTGTGGAATTCTAAATGCCTGCTCTCAGATGCAAGGTTCACTAGCGGCTTTAGGGCTGGTAGAAGGAGAACTACTGCCAGAGCAATATTTAAGAGGTCATACGTTTCATTACTCAAAAACGGAGTCGGCAGAATCGGTTCTTTGCTCACCCATTTCACAGCGTGGACGTAAAATGGATCCGGTCTGGCTGAAAAAGAGTGTTGTCGCCTCTTATATTCACTGGTATTTTCCATCTAATCCAGAGTTGGTAATTAAGATATTCAAAGGTGAAATCAGCACACTATGAGAATAATTTTGGTCCGTCACGGACAAACAGAATGGAATCTGCAAAATAGAATTCAGGGTTGGATGGACAGCCCTCTCACTGAAAAAGCAATTATAGATACTCAGTCTATGGTTATTCCTGACGTTGAAAACCCCATTATTTATACCAGCGATCTTGGTCGTGCCGTTCAGTCTTCACAATTGCTTTGCGAAAGGTTTGACGGGCGTATTGTTGTGGATAGTCGCCTGAGAGAACGTTGTTTTGGTGTATTGGAAGGCTGTGTGGTTGACCAAGATGTTGAACTTCTGTTCGAGTGGCACGAATATGAACATCGATATGTCAATAAAATGGTGTCTGTATTTGGAGTAGAGGCAGAACAAGAACTTGAAACTCGGATTATGTCTTTTATCGAGACTCTAAGGTTTCAGGATAAGAGTTCAGATGTGGTCATAGTGAGTCATGGTGAATGGTTGAGAGCCTTTCAAAATATAATTCAACACCAGCCTAGTTGGCGTGAGGGGCAGGGAATCGTTGATAATAATAGTCCCATAGAAATTATTTGGCATGAACTAGCAAGTCGTAAAGAGGAAATATGTCCACAACCCAAATTACCCTGTTAAGACACGGCCTGCCTGAAGGGGATCAGTGTTTTCGAGGCCATACTGACTTTCTGTTAACAGAAGAAGGGTTCGAACAGATGCATAAATCTATCCAAAACATTGAACAGATAGATTGTGTTGTCACCTCACCGCTTAAACGTTGTGCTGACTTTTCTTATGATTTTGCTAATCCTAAATCGATTCCGGTTTTTGAACAGAAAAACTGGATGGAGTTAAATTTTGGTGATTGGGATGGAAAGCGTAAAGATGATGTCTGGAAAAATGATCAGCAAACGTTAAGTCTGTTTTGGTCCGACCCATGGAACATAACGCCACCGAATGGTGAGACATTACACGCTTACGATAAGCGAATTTACGCTGCATGGCAGCAGCTACTCAGTGAGCACCAGAGTAAACATGTATTGTTGGTGACTCATGGAGGAGTGATTAAGCAGTTGTTCAGACAGGTATTTAACATGCCAAAGTCAGAGCAATATTTGCATAGACTTAACATTCCTTATGCTGCACGTATTACTATATCCGTTTATCATGATGAAAATGGCAAGGTGTGGCCAGAGCTTCAGTGGCCTTCTCCTTAATAACTGCCTCAACAATATTGATTATCTACGAGGGATTATGAACAGTTTCTTAGTGCGTGAATGGCAAATTTTTTTATTGTCACTTTCTATTTTTACCCGAATCCCCGTTTCTGCAGATGTTCCTTATAGTGAAGAAAGAAAAAACGAATCCTACAAATATTGTGGTTTGGTTGGTTTGGTCGTTGGTTTACTAACGGCACTTATTTATATGATTTCATCATCAGTTTGGCCTGCAGAAGTTTCCGTTGTTCTATCAATGATATTCAGTGTTTATATTACAGGAGCATTCCATGAAGATGGTTTCGCTGATACCTGTGATGGTTTTGGTGGCGGTTTTACACCGGAACGGAAGCTGGAGATCATGAAAGACTCAAGGGTGGGAGCATACGGTGTGTTGGGCATCGTACTAATTTTATTACTTAAGTTTTCGATTTTAAACTCAATGACGTCTATTCCAGTCGCACTGATTGTGGCCCATGTTCTGAGCCGATCGTTGGCTGTGAGCTTTATCTTTACTCACGGATATGTAAGACAGACGGAAGATTCCAAACTAAAAATTGCTAAAAGCCCTAGTAGTAGCAGTGACTTTGCTTACCTAGTGATGATAGCTCTGCTGACTTTAGTCGTGTTTACCAGCGCCAAAACATCGGTACTGCTTGTTTTAACGTTGCTTTTCGTCCGCTGGTTATGTAGCCGTTGGATGATTCGTCAAGTTGGAGGCTACACTGGTGATGCTCTCGGCGCTGTTCAGCAAATGAGTGAAATAGTCTGTTATTTATTGTTATTTGCTGTGTTGTAAAATAGTGGGAGTGTAAAACAGAGCAAGAGATTCATTAGAATGGTAGTTTTTCTTACTAAACTCGTTAAACTACCCGCATACGAGATTCCATCTCTCCACGGTTAACATATGAGTTAACTGATGACTTATTAATACTGAGATTCCCCATGCCATTTTCCAAATTTGGATTAAGTGATCCAATTCTAAAAGCGGTAACCGAACAAGGTTATGAAAAGCCGACCACCATTCAACAAAAGGCCATTCCGGTTATTTTAAGAGGTGATAATCTGATTGCTGGAGCGCAAACAGGTACAGGTAAAACCGCCAGTTTTGTCTTACCAATTTTGGAAATGTTAAGCAAGGGCGAAACTAAGAAGAAAAAGCGTATTCGTGCCCTTATTCTGGTTCCGACTCGTGAACTGGCCGTTCAGGTTGAAGACAACATTGTCAAATACAGTAAGCATTTGGATCTGACGTCATTGGCTATGTATGGTGGTGTTGACTATAAACCGCAAAAAGAGAAGCTTATTGAAGGCGTCGATATATTAGTTGCAACGCCGGGAAGGCTGCTTGATATGTATGGTCAGCATGCTGTTCATTTTGAAGAAACTGAAATACTAGTGCTAGATGAAGCCGACAGAATGTTGGATATGGGCTTTATTGAAGACATTAATAAAATTATTAGTCGCCTACCGACTGATATTCAAAATTTGTTATTTTCTGCTACGTTATCGAATCCGGTACGTGAGTTAGCACGAACGGCTATTAGCGATCCTACTGAGATTGCTATTACTAAACACAGCGCTTCTAAGTCTTCTATCAACCAATGGCTGGTCACGGTTGATAAAGATAAAAAGTCGGCGTTATTGAGTCATATTCTCAGTGAGAACCGATGGCAGCAAGCGCTTATATTTATAGGAACTAAGCACGGTGCAGCCAAGTTGGTCGCGCAACTTGAGAAGCGAGATATCCAGGCGGAAGCGATTCATAGTGGACGAAATCAGGCGTCACGAACCAGAGTGCTGGAAGAATTTAAATCCGGAAAAATTAAATATTTGATAGCAACAGGTGTTGCAGCACGCGGAATCGACATTGATAATCTTCCTTGCGTCATTAATTATGACCTACCTTATCCTGCGGATGATTATGTTCACCGAATAGGCCGTACCGGACGTGCTGGCTTAACGGGTGAAGCATTGTCATTGGTTTCCAGAGATGACTTTAAGAATCTTTGTATGATCGAAAGTCGATTGGGGCATTTGATCACACGTAAAACCATAGAAGGGTTTACACCGACGAAAGAAGTTCCCGTATCCATTCTTAATTATGTGCCTAAACATAAACGAGATAATCAAGAAAAATAGACTCATGAGTTGTCTATTTATACATCAATTTAAGATAATTCGAGTATAGATAGTGATGAGGCTCACGAAAACTGTTACTATCGCGGCAAATTTGAAGGGCTGGTCTTAGACCAGCTTTTTTGTCTGTTTAAACTGATCTGAATTGAAGGTAATTATTACCCTGCATTATGCGGTAATAAATATTATCTGATTCGGGTTAACTAATATTTGGAATCTTCCGTGCTATCTACTGCAAACATTGCGATGCAATTTGGCGACAAGCCATTATTCGAAAACATTTCTATAAAATTTGGTAATGGCAACCGTTATGGCCTAATTGGCGCCAACGGTTGTGGTAAATCAACCTTTATGAAAATATTGGGCGCAGAGCTAGAGCAATCGGCGGGTACGGTTTCAACTGATCCAAACGAACGCATGGCAAAACTGGGGCAAGACCAGTTTGCATTCGAAGAGTATACCGTAGTCGATACGGTAATAATGGGTCACAAAGAGCTTTGGAAAATCAAAGAAGAACGTGACCACATTTATTCCCTTCCAGAAATGTCTGATGAAGATGGCATGCGAGTAGGTGATTTAGAAACCGAGTTTGCAGAAATGGATGGTTACTCGGCAGAGGCTCGTGCAGGAGAACTCTTACTGGGTTTAGGTATTCCTGAAGAACAACATTTTGGCTTGATGAGCGAAGTTGCTCCAGGTCTTAAAGTGCGTGTATTACTGGCACAGGTATTATTTGCTGAACCAGACATAATGCTGTTGGACGAACCAACCAACAACTTGGATATGCATACTATTGCTTGGCTGGAAGATATATTGCTTGCACGTAACTGCACAATGATCATTATTTCGCACGACCGTCATTTCCTAAACTCAGTATGTACGCATATGGCTGATTTAGACTATGGTGAGCTTCGCTTGTTCCACGGTAACTATGACGAATACATGATAGCGGCTGAGCAGGCTAGAGAGCGTTTGCAGTCTGATAATGCAAAGAAAAAAGCGCAAATGGCTGAACTGCAAACCTTTGTTAGCCGTTTCTCTGCGAATGCTTCTAAAGCAAAGCAAGCGACGTCTCGTCAGAAGCAACTGGATAAGATTCAGCTTGACGAAGTAAAAGCTTCTAGTCGCCAATCTCCGTTCATTCGTTTTGATCAAGAGAAAGAATTGTTCCGTAATGCCTTGGAAGTTGAAAACTTAAAACAAGGTTATGGCGAAAACATTTTAATCAACGATGTTGACCTAATGGTTGAAGTGGGCGAGCGCATTGCTATTATCGGTGAAAATGGTATCGGTAAATCAACATTGTTAAACACTTTAGCCGGAATGATGGAACCAATGAGTGGTTTGGTTAAATGGTCTGAAAACAATAACATTGGTTTCTACGCGCAGGATCACGCTCACGATTTCGCTGAAGATCTAAATCTTTTAGATTGGATGGGTCAATGGAAAAAAGAAGGTGAAGACGAGCAAGTGGTTCGCGGCATTTTAGGTCGTATGCTGTTCTCACAAAATGACATTAAGAAATCGGTAAAAGTAATTTCTGGTGGTGAGCAAGGTCGTATGCTTCTTGGTAAGTTGATCATGCAGCGTGCAAATATCTTATTGATGGACGAACCAACAAACCACATGGATATGGAATCGATTGAAGCACTGAACCTAGCGCTAGAGAACTATAAAGGTACGTTGTTCTTTGTTTCTCACGACCGCCAGTTTGTATCGTCAATTGCAACGCGTATTCTTGAAATTACTAAAGACGGTATTCAGGACTTCCACGGCACATACGAAGAATATTTGGCTAAGCAAGGCCTGACCGGATAGTAATCTGTTCAAACAAATTCAAAGATTTTAAAGCCCCGATAGGGGCTTTTTTTTATCTTAAATAAACTAGGTTAAATATTTGGTCAGCCATTGCCTATGAGCTTTGGTCAAAGATTCAATCGTAAGAATTTCGAATGTATTTTTGTATAAATACAGGTATTGAGCAAAGGACATGAGACGGTAACGCTAGAGTGTAAATATATAGGGGTGCTTTAATACAGGGAACTTTTTATTCAGTGTGAAGATATATACATTGTGAGTGAGGAGGCGTTCTGCCTAGAGCTATAGGGAAAGGCAAAAAGCCATAGGGCGTTCCGTTTCCCCTTGGCTTTTTGAGCATTAACGAATGTGTTTCAGTCGTTCGTATTAGTTACGCTCTTGTGCGTTGAAGTGGTAATCCACATCGACGATAGCGCGGTACTGAACACCGTCACGAGCAGATGCAATTTCTTCAACAACCACTTTAGCGTCGTCGATAGCGATGTCGCTTACTGAGTCGTAGGCCCAAACAGAAAGCTTATTGCCCAGTTGTGAGCTACTTAATGTTTGTAGAGAGTCGGTTAAATCAAAGCCAGCATCAAACGCTTGTGCTTTAGTTTCGTAGTTTCCTGCAAACAATTCAGTGTTGTTGTCATAAGTGACAGTAGATGCGAAAGCAGAAGTTGTCAGTAGTAGGCCCGCAGCGATAGTAATTAGTTTTTTCATTTTATATACCTTGTTGAGTTCGTTTTAATTAATTGGATGATGGTTAATATCGACGGTTAGTCGTTGTCTACTGTATTGAAGTGGTAGTCCACGTCTACGATAGCGCGATATTGAACTTCACCGCGAACACGAGCAAATTCTTCGATTGTGATTTCAGTCTGGTCAATAGCGATGCTGTCAACACGGTGTTGTGTAGAAACAGGTAACGTAAAACGCAGGTCGTTCTGCGCCATTGATGCTAAGTCTTCAGAGATATCGAAACCGGCACTTACTGCTTCTGTTTTAGTAGCAAAATCAGCTGAAAAGACTTTAGCGTCTTTGTGCAGAGTAACGGTAGAAGCGAATGCAGAAGTCGTCAGTAACAGGCCAGCAGCAAGAGTAATTAGTTTTTTCATATCAATGTACCTTCTCAAATAATGTAATGTTTAGTTCGAGCCAGGTGTTTAGATTGCCTTGTCTCGATGGGTCTATTATTATACTGCACAGCTGTGTAGTAAAGTGTCTATTTATCCATTCATTGTGGACAATTTGGAATCAATAGTGTGATGTAATTGTACTTACTGGACGGAGTTGCTGATTAATTCTAATTATATCAGTTGGTTAAATTAATGTGATTCGCATCGCTTGATTCTGTATTTGCACGATAATTTGGAGTGGATTAGTGAAAATAAATTTTTGAGTAGCGAAAAAACAGACACATTTAGCCCTTTTTGAGGGAAAGGAAGAGCCGGTTCAATTGAGTTTTGACCACGAGTGTTGCAGATTGTGATGAGAATAAAGCGCATATCATTCACCTTCGAATGACAAGGCTAATAGACGCTTTGCTATCTGATGACTGTATGACTATTAGTCAGTGTCATGTAAAAAGCCCTGCATTTAACAGAGCTTTTTCATTAGCACATTTTCATCAGTTTAAATAATGTAGGTGCATATTATTTTTTACAGGTACGAGAACCAGGTTTACCACCACAACTGCCGGAGCAACATTCAGAACCCGTTGTGCAACTGCTGCCTTGAGCCAGACATATTCCGTTGTCAGCGCTGTTGACTGAACAAGAAATGGTCAGATTAGTGTATGCACTGAACGCGTGTACTGCGCCATAAAGTGTGGTGCCATCGCTCGGCGCCGCATTAGTGGTACAGGCTTCGTTAGAGTCTGACGAATAACTGCCGCATTCATTG
>ASRM01000107.1_pt1 | contig 15208 bp, 13 predicted proteins | sample 693238 | NCBI WGS metagenome assembly ASRM01 (sample SAMN02169242, study PRJNA158439) | bioreactor metagenome | isolation source: day 74 sample from continuous culture bioreactor inoculated with sediment... | place: Germany: Bremen
GTTAGCTAAAGCACACGCTTCCGTTGCCGCTGGTAAACCACTGGATGAAGCGTGTGCTTTAGCTAACGCTGCGGCCGGTGTTGTTGTCGGAAAACTAGGGACTTCGACACTTTCTACTATTGAATTGGCAGAGGCCATTCATGGTAGTCAGGATACGGACTATGGCATTATTTCCGAGCATTCATTGATTGACGCGGTTAAAAAAGCACGCTCAAAAGGTGAAAAAGTGGTCATGACCAATGGCTGTTTTGATATCTTGCATGCTGGCCATGTTTCTTACCTGAATCACGCTGCTGAGTTAGGTGACCGACTGATTGTTGCGGTAAATACGGATGATTCAGTTAAGCGTTTAAAAGGACCTGGTCGTCCGGTTAACCCGACAGACAGACGAATGGCTGTATTGGCTGGACTTGGTGCCGTTGATTGGGTTGTCCCATTTAATGAAGATACGCCACAGCGCTTGATTTCTGAAGTACTACCTAGCTTATTGGTTAAAGGTGGAGATTATAAACCTGAAGAAATAGCCGGCGGGGAAGAAGTTATTGCCGCAGGTGGTGAAGTTAAAGTATTGAACTTTGAAGAGGGTGTTTCGACCACTGAAATAATCAAAGCTATCAGAGGTGACAATAGTTAGTTGTTCACTGTTATTTAAAAATGGGGCTGGCCTTTTAAGGTCTGCCCCATTTTTTATAAAGTATTATTACTTAACTTCAGCGACTTTAAGACCTGCGTTGATATCTAAGATATCTTGTTCACTGAGTGAGCCTACTGCCTGACGTAAATTAAGTACGCTAATAACGTAGTTGTAACGCGCGTTGGCTAAGTTACGGTTTGCATCATATAGGCGTCTAGTTGAATCTAATACATCAACGATGGTACGTGTACCAACATCGAAGCCAGCTTCCGTTGCTTCAAGAGCTGAGCGGGCAGAAACAACCGACTGCTCATAAGCGCGGATAGTACCAATCGTCGCATTAATGTTATTGTTTGAACTACGAACTGTTGTCACTATCTTACGGTAAGTGGCTTCCAGGCTTTCACTGGCGGCTACATAGTTGTATTCCGCTTGTTTTACCTGAGAGCTAATATTACCACCGGTATACAATGGAACTGATAGATTTAGACCGATATTAAAATCATTAGCATCATAGTTTGATGAGCTCTGGGTTACGTCTGTGAGGCTATAACCACCATCCAAGGTCAATGAAGGCAAATGACCAGAGCTAGCGAGTGAAATGGCATCTCGGGCAATATCTTGGGATATTCTGGCCGTCAATAACGTCAGGTTCTCAGTTTGTGCTTGTTCTAGAAGCTGCTGAGCAGACTCTTGAGTTTTATCTGCAGAAAAGCGCTGTGTATCAAGAATATTCAGATTAGTATGTTCTTGCCCTGTTATTTCGCGTAGCGCTTCATAGCTATTAATCAGGTCATTTTCACTGACGACTTCACTGGCTAATACGCTATCGAACTCTGCCTGAGCATCATGTACGTCAGTAATGGCTGATAGTCCAACCTCAAAACGTTGTTTAGTCTGCTCTAACTGACGAGCTACGGCTGCTTTTTCTGCGCGTACAAACTCTAAGCTATCTTGAGCACGAAGTACTTCAAAGTAAGCGGTAGCAACACGTAAGATCAAATTTTGCTGTTCTGCTGCGTAGCTTGAATCAGCCTGACGAGCTTGTTTTTCAGCCGTATCTAAGTTGATCCAGCTTGAGCGTTTATAGAGTTCTTGAGTGAAACCAACACCTGCAGAGAGCTTATTGCTTTCTCTTGAATCAATGTCACTACGATTAATATCATAGCTTGCAGTCAGGTTAATTTGTGGAAGTAACGAACTTCGACTGGAAGTAATCGCTTCAAATGCTGCGTCTCTCTCAGCAGCGGTGCGTAATAACGTTGGATCGTTCTCTTTAGCTTGGTTATAGATACCAGCAAGATCATCAGCAAATGATAAAGTAGTTACACCACTTAAAGTGATACTGATGATTAAAGGTAGCAGCTTTTTCATTTTGTATAGTCCTGCCTTAATTAGGATCGAATCTTGAAGAGTTTAACTCATAATGTTGGAGTTTTGCTCTAATCTTTGCGCTTTTTTACACTTTATTACACGAGTGTGCAATAAATTTATTTCTAATTAAAAAAATATTTAAACTTTATTGAAAAAGTTGAGCGTTATCATTGGTAGAAAAGATACTCTATGATTAAAATACTCATTACATTATTTATAGGGTTCATAAGACAGCATGAAATCTCAATTTACTCCTCAAGATGTAAAAATTATCTCAAAAGAAACCTTGTTCCGTGGTTTTTTTCAGATGGTTAAGTATACATTTAAGCACAAATTATTTGATGGTGGCTGGAGTAGCCCTGTTGAAAGAGAGTTATTTGAGCGAGGTCATGCTGCCGCATTACTGCCTTATGATCCAATTCGTGATGAAGTCGTGTTAATCGAACAAATTAGAGTCGGTGCACTGGAACATAATCAGCCTTGGCAATTAGAGATTGTGGCCGGAATTATGGATGCCGAAGAGTCTGTTGAAGATCTTGTTCGGCGTGAAGCCGTAGAAGAAGCTGGACTAGAAGTACGTCAAATCCAGCCCATATCTAGTTATTATCCTTCTGCCGGCGGGTGTTCTGAGCGATTAGATGTATTTGTCGGAGAAGTAGATTCAAGTGATGCTGGTGGTGTTCATGGACTAGAATATGAAAATGAAGATATTCGTGTTCACGTTGTTAGCCGCACAAATGCGTACCAGATGGTACAAAATGGAAAAATTGAGAATGGAGCTTCAATTATTGCGTTGCAATGGTTGGAGTTACACAGAGAAGAATTATTATCCCGATGGCAGAATTAGTAACAGGTAAACCCTACCATGTAGATTTAGCTGCATTGATGAGGGTTTATGAGACCAACTATGCAAAATTAAACGCTTTGATACCTAATCAACCAAGTGTCGGTGATATTCGCTCCTATCAAGTTGAAGCAATGACTTATCAGCTAGAAGTGCGAGAGCTAACAAGATACACCTCACTGATTGACGTGAGTCAATGTGATGATACTCCAATTTTTCCGTTACCCAAGATGACAGTTAGGCTATATCACGATGCCAGAGTAGCAGAAGTGTGTGCCAGTGAGCAGATTTCTAGGGTACAAGCTCGATATGATTACCCAAATAAAAAAATGATGCAAAAAGATGAAAAATTTCAGCTTAACCAGTTTTTAAGCGATTGGCTTTCATTCTGTTTAAAACATGGAATTAGCAGAGCTCCCATTTTTTGAATAAAGATATAGCGATTTATGACGATAAGACTAATGCTTGATTAAAATGAATGTCATAAGTTAATTAAAAAGGAATTCAGGTTTACTATTTTGAAATTATCAGCAGCCTTAAATAATCACAGTATAAGACTCATACAGGTTACTGATACTCATCTATTTTCTGATGTGGATGGGTGTTTGCTAAGTGTGAATACTTTGGATAGTTTTCAAGCGGTTATTGATGAGATAAAACACAAAAATATCGAGTATGATGCCGTTATTGCGACGGGTGACATTTCCCAGGATCACACTAAAAAGTCTTATAGGCGTTTTGAACAAGGTATTAGTCAATTAGAGAAACCTTGTTTTTGGCTTCCAGGCAATCATGACTTCAAGCCAAGTATGCAAAGTGTTATCCCATCTCCTCAAATTCGGACAGACACTCATGTTCTGGCTGGCGAAAACTGGCAAGTTATCTTATTGGATAGCCAGGTCACGGGTGTGCCTTACGGTAGATTAAGTGAACAACAGTTGTTGTTTTTAGATACTAAGCTGGCTGAAAATTCATGCTTACACTCTTTGGTGTTACTTCACCATCATCCTTTATTGGTGGGTAGTGCTTGGTTAGATCAGCATACCTTGAGCGAATCAGACTCGCTGTGGGCTGTGTTAGCCAAACATGACAATGTTAAGGCATTACTGTGTGGCCATGTACATCAGGATTTTGATCAGGTGCATCAAGGGGTAAGGGTTCTAACGACCCCATCTACATGTGTTCAGTTTAAACCTAATTCTCAAGAGTTTGCTTTGGATGCACTTTCTCCTGGCTGGAGAATGTTAGAGTTGTTCGATGATGGGCGCTTAGAAACCAATGTTGGTCGATTGAAAAATGGTCGATTTTCTCCGGACTTTTCCTCTGGTGGGTATTAATGAAACCTTCTCTGTTACTGTATATACATGGTTTTAATAGTTCTCCTCTTTCTCTGAAAGCCAATGTAATGAAGCAATATTGTGAGCAGCATCGGCCTGATATTAAGGTTGTAACGCCACAAATAGCTTGTTTTCCAGATGAAGCAAAAAATCAACTGATTGACTTGGTGGAACAATATAAGGGCAATTATAACGTTGGACTTGTTGGTAGTTCGTTAGGTGGTTATTTTTCTACTTGGTTAAATAGTCTTTATGGTTTTCGAACGGTGTTGATAAATCCAGCCGTAAAACCGTATGAATTGTTGATAGACTATCTTGGCGAACAGACAAACCCTTACACGGATGAGACATACTTTTTACAAGAGAAGCACGTTGATTTGTTACGAACGTTAGATGTGAGCGAATTAAATAACCCTGAGGATTTTTGGCTTCTTCAACAAGAAGGTGATGAAGTTCTGGATTATCGACAAGCGGTGGAAAAGTACGCTTCTGCGAAAAAAACAATCGAATCAGGCGGCGATCATAGCTTCATTGGGTTTGAGCGATTTCCTTCTAATATCATCAATTTTTTAGAGCTTTAGTGGCTATTCCATTGGGGTGGGTCATAAAAATATTCATCTCGTGACCAACGAGCTTGACATCAGGTGCCTTGTTCCAGAGTATGTTCTTCTAAATTCCCCGTGAATAAGCTATTTTTCAGCTGATTTTATTTCTGTTGTAATTGCGCTTAATTGATTTAATGCGTCATATTCTCACGGCAGAGTAACCCTAATTTATAAAGTATAATTCCGTATTATGACTGAACAATACAATGCTGGAGCCATTGAGGTTCTTAATGGCCTAGAACCAGTACGTCGTCGACCAGGGATGTATACGGATACCGTACGCCCTAACCACCTTGGTCAGGAAGTCATCGATAACAGCGTCGATGAAGCGTTAGCCGGCTACGCCTCTAAAGTACAAGTAATCCTTCATCCGGATCAATCATTAGAAGTTATTGATGATGGTCGTGGTATGCCTGTAGATATTCATCCAGAAGAAAAAATATCCGGGGTCGAACTTATTTTATGTAAGTTGCACGCTGGGGGTAAATTTTCCAATAAAAGCTACCAGTTTTCAGGTGGTTTACATGGTGTAGGTATCTCTGTTGTCAATGCGTTGTCTAAACGGGTTGAAGTCGTTGTTAAAAGAGATGGCCAAGTCTATGAAATAGCCTTTGAGCACGGAGAGAAAGTTTCTGATTTGAAGGTCATCGGTACATGTGGCCGTCGGAATAAAGGAACCAGTGTTCATTTTTGGCCTGACGCTTCTTATTTCGATTCAGCGAACTTTTCTGCATCACGTCTGATAAATAACCTGAGAGCGAAAGCCGTTCTATGTCCTGGGTTAGAAATTGTATTTTCAGACAAGGTTAATGGTAACGAGCATCGATGGCTCTACGAAGATGGCCTTAAAGATTATCTGGCTGAAGGTGTCAAAGGTTATACTTTGTTACCGGAAGAGCCGTTTACTGGTGAGTTTAAAGCTGAAACAGAAGCGGCGAATTGGGCGATTATCTGGCAGCCTGAAGGGGGAGACCAGATTACAGAGAGTTATGTTAACTTAATCCCAACGGCACTTGGTGGAACACATGTAAATGGTCTGCGTCAGGGTTTGCTGGACGCGATGCGCGAGTTCTGTGAGTTCCGTAACCTGCTTCCACGTGGCGTTAAACTGACGGGTGATGACATATTTGATCGTTGTTCTTATGTTCTTTCTATTAAGATGCAAGATCCTCAATTTGCAGGGCAAACTAAAGAGCGATTATCGTCTCGTCAATGCGCTGCATTTGTCTCTGGTGTGGTTAAAGATGCCTTTAGTCTTTGGCTTAATGAAAAGCCACAAATCGCCGAACTTATGGCTGAAATGTGTATTTCAAATGCACATAAGCGCATGCGTGCAAGTAAGAAAGTTGTGCGTAAAAAAGTGGCCTCAGGCCCGGCTTTGCCCGGGAAACTGACCGATTGTTCGGTACAAGATTTAAACCGGACTGAGCTTTTCCTCGTGGAAGGGGACTCGGCAGGCGGTTCTGCAAAACAAGCTCGAGATCGCGAATTCCAGGCAATCATGCCATTGCGTGGTAAGATCTTAAATACTTGGGAGGTTTCGGCGGATCAAGTGCTTGCTTCTCAGGAAGTTCACAATATTTCTATTGCTTTGGGGATTGATCCTGATAGTGATGACCTTAACAGCTTACGTTACGGAAAAGTATGCATCTTGGCGGATGCGGACTCTGATGGACTGCATATCGCAACGTTATTATGTGCTCTATTTGTGAAGCATTTTAGAGCATTAGTAGAGGCCGGTCATGTTTATGTCGCAATGCCTCCACTTTTCAGAATCGATTGTGGTAAAGAAGTTTTTTATGCTCTTGATGAGTCTGAAAAAGACGGAGTGCTCGAGCGATTGAGTAAGAAAAAGGCCAAGATCAATGTTCAGCGCTTTAAAGGGTTGGGTGAAATGAATCCACTGCAGTTGCGCGAGACTACTATGGACCCCAACACACGTCGTTTGGTTCAGTTAACTATTGATGATGATGAATTGACGAACGAGATGATGGATATGCTATTAGGAAAAAAACGTGCTGATGACAGACGTACCTGGTTGCAAAGTAACGGTGATTTAGCTGAGGTTTAATTGATGTCTAACGAAATGTCATTTGATGGTGTTGAACAGCTGCCGCTGCGCAAATTTACCGAAGATGCTTATCTTAACTATTCTATGTACGTCATCATGGATAGGGCTCTGCCTTATATTGGTGATGGTTTAAAACCAGTGCAGCGTCGTATTATTTATGCGATGTCTGAATTGGGGTTGTCTGCTGCGGCTAAGTATAAAAAATCTGCTCGTACTGTAGGTGATGTTCTTGGTAAGTATCACCCTCATGGTGATTCGGCGTGTTATGAAGCCATGGTACTGATGGCTCAGCCGTTTTCTTATCGTTATCCGTTGGTGGATGGTCAGGGAAACTGGGGTGCACCCGATGACCCTAAATCTTTTGCTGCCATGCGTTATACCGAGGCAAAGCTGTCTAAGTTTGCTGAAGTTCTTTTAGGAGAGTTAGGACAAGGCACTGTAGAGTGGCAACCAAACTTTGATGGCACGATGAAAGAGCCACAAATGTTGCCAGCGCGTTTGCCGCATATCTTGCTGAATGGTGTTACTGGTATTGCCGTAGGTATGGCGACCGATATTCCTCCGCATAATGTACGTGAAGTTGCTGATGCCACTATTCATTTAATTGATAATCCAACAGCCGATTTGCCGACGATTATGGATTTTGTTCAGGGGCCGGATTATCCAACAGAGGCGGAGATTATTTCGCCAAAGTCGGAATTAGAAAAAATATATCGTACAGGCCGAGGCAGTATAAAAGCTCGTGCTGTATGGCATAAAGAAGGCAGTGACATCATAATCACCGCATTGCCTCATCAAGTTTCCGGTGCCAAGTTACTTGAACAAATCGCTTCTCAAATGCGCGCTAAGAAATTGCCAATGGTAGACGATCTTCGAGATGAGTCTGACCATGAAAACCCGACGAGAATTGTTGTGGTTGCGCGATCAAATCGAGTTGACTGTGATCAGTTGATGAATCATCTATTTGCTTCTACTGATTTAGAGAAGAGTTTTAGGGTCAATATTAATATGATTGGCCTGGATAATCGTCCTCAGGTGAAAGGGTTAGTGAAAATTCTTTCTGAATGGATTGAGTTTAGACGCTTAACTGTTCGTCGTCGCTTGCAATATCGTTTGGATAAAATTCTAGCTCGATTACATATCTTGGAAGGCTTGCTGGTTGCTTATCTAAACTTGGATGAAGTGATAGAGATCATTAGAACGGAAGACGATCCTAAAACAGTATTGATAGAACGTTTTGGCATTACTGATATACAAGCGGACGCGATTTTAGATATCAAACTTCGCCACTTGGCAAAGCTTGAAGAGATGAAGATCCGCGGAGAGCAATCGGAATTAGAGAAAGAAAAAGACAAGTTAGAATTGCTCTTGGGCTCTGAGCGTCGAATGAACACGCTTCTGAAGAAAGAAATCAGGGCTGATGCAGATAAATATGGTGATGATCGCCGCTCTCCTCTTGTTGAGCGTAGTGAAGCAAAAGCTCTGACGGAACGCGATTTAGTGCCAAGTGAAGCGATTACGGTTGTTCTTTCTGAGAAAGGCTGGATTCGCCATGCTAAAGGACATGATGTTGATGCGGCTGGCTTAAACTATAAGTCTGGCGATAGCTTTATGGCTTCTGCTTGTGGCAAGAGCAATCAACAAGCTGTGTTCTTAGGCTCAGATGGGCGTAGTTATTCTTTAGAATCTCATTCATTACCTTCTGCAAGAAGTCAGGGTGAACCGATTACCGGACGTTTGAATATTGCTGAAGGAACTTCCGTAAGACAAGTTGTTATGGGAGAAGATGATCAACTATGGCTGGTTGGATCTGATGCCGGGTATGGTTTTGTATGTAAAGGCAGCGACTTGCTATCTAAAAACCGTAGTGGTAAGGCGTTGGTTAATCTGCCTGAAAGCTCAGAGGTTTTAACGCCTAAAACGGTTGCGGATTTAGATCAGGATGAAATCCTGGCGATTACCAATCAGGGTAGAATGTTACTATTTCCGATTAAAGATCTACCGCAACTAGGTAAAGGTAAAGGGAATAAGATCATTAATATCCCAGCAGCGAAGGCTAAAGCTAGAGAAGAAATTGTTTCTCATCTATTGCCACTACCTAAGGGAGCCTCTATTACTCTGTTTGCAGGTAAACGTAAGCTAGGGTTGAAACCTACGGATCTGGATAACTTCCGTGGGGAACGAGGTCGAAGAGGTAGCTTATTACCGAGAGGGTTACAGCGTGTTTCCCGAATTGAGATTGAAGATACCGCATCTCAAGCGATGGACAATGTAGAAGAGTAAGAAAATACTTCTACAAAAATTCATGTTTCTATAAAAAATCCCAGCCATTGTTTGCTGGGATTTTTTGTTTGTTCGTCACTTGAGTATATTAACCACCTGGGGATTCTTCGATGGTGACTGGCAGAACCATGGCTTTTCCATCACGGAGGATCTCAATGTTGACCTTTGACCCCGGACGCAAGTCTGTAACAATATCCATCACACTCTGACGGCCATTAATTTTTTCTTTACCAATCGTCAGGATGATATCGTTCTTCTGAAAGCCAGCAGTGAACGCTGGTCCATCGGGATCGACGCCAAGCACAACAATAGCGCCAGTGTAGTCCCCCCCCAGAAGTCGGGAAGTCATTGCGTTGATATCTTGGCCATCAATACCTATGTATCCGCGAATCACTCGGCCATCGGCGATAATTTTAGTCATGATCTTATTGGCTAGGTTGTATGGAATGGCAAATGAGATGCCATAGGTCTCAAGGTCAGTGGCTTGTTGGAATGACGCCGTATTGATGCCAACGAGTCCCCCTTGTGTATTCACCAGCGCACCACCTGAATTTCCCCGGTTGATAGCGGCATCGGTTTGAATAAATGCCTGACGGCCATCGGCACTAATTGAAGAGCGACCAGTCGCAGAAATAATGCCAAATGTGGTTGTTTGCCCTAGGTTGTATGGGTTTCCAATAGCAAGAACCACATCGCCTACTTTAGCTTGATACTCTGGATCAAGAGGGATCGTGGGTAAGTTTGTCATTTCTATTTGTAATATGGCGATATCAGTCCTTTGATCTTTACCTACCAATTGAGCGCGGGTGGCGATCCGTCCATCTTGTAATGCGACAATAATCTGATCTGCTTGAGCTACTACATGGAAGTTAGTAATAATATAACCTTTACTACTAACAATAACGCCAGATCCAAGGCCTTGAGTTTTTAGCGTTTTTTTACCATCTTCGGTGTACTGTCGACTATAAATATTCACAACGGCAGGGGCGGCGCGTTTAACTGCATCATTAAACGATATCTGCATTCCTCTGAAATTTTCTACGTTTTGCACAATATTTGTAGGAATGATGTTGGAACGTAGCGAAGGGACAGCGAGAAGAACGACAAGTGCCGTCGCTAATCCTAATCCTATAGAGCGTAATAGAAAATTCAGCATGTATCCCCTCAATGCCGGGAATGAAATTATGGTCAAGTTAAGTTATTGGCAAGGATAGCATTTAGGCTATTTTAATACCAATAACAAAAAAGAGCATGCTATTGCATGCTCTTTTTATGAGTGGAGATTTCTATCGTACAACTAAGTAAATAGTGCGACTTCCTCGTTTTACGTTTAGAGCGAGAACACTCGGTTTTTGCTCTAGTATGACGCGTAGTTCACCGAGATTGCGTACTCGTTTACGGTTAACACCCAGAATAATATCCCCAGTTTGTAATTGGTAAGCTTCTGCAGTGGAGCCTTCTTCTACATTCGTCACTTTCACACCTTGAACGCCATCTTCACCTGAAGTATTGGCAAGTTCAGCGCCCTTTAACCCATCATGCAATTGATCGGCTTTAGTTTTACTTTCGCTAGCTTCTCCTAAAGTGACGTCATAGCTCATTTCTTTGCCATCGCGTATGATGCCTAAGCTTACCTTTTTGCCTGCCCCCAGCGTTGCAATTTTCGCTCTTAGCTCGCCAAAGGTAGATATTTCATTTCCATTGATGGCAATAATGATATCACCTGCGATTAAGCCAGCTTTGTCGGCGGCACTGTCGGGAAGAACCTGACTAACAAATGCCCCTTTACTTGCTTCATATCCTAGAGCCTCTGCCAATTCGGAGGTAACTTCTCCTCCTTGAACACCTAGCATGCCGCGTTTTACTTCGCCAAACTGCAAAATTTGATCCGTCAGGTTTTTCATCATATTGGAAGGAATAGCAAAGCCGATACCAATGTTACCGCCATTTGGGCCGAGTATTGCTGTGTTTATACCAATCAGTTCACCGCGAAGGTTTACCAGAGCCCCGCCTGAATTACCGCTATTTATAGCGGCATCTGTTTGGATGAAATTTTCAAAGTTTTCAATGTTGAGGCCACTTCTGCCTAGCGCTGAAACGATACCTGAAGTGACTGTTTGTCCTAGGCCAAATGGATTACCAATAGCAACGCTAAAATCTCCAACCCTCAGTTTATCGGAGTCGGCCAACTTAATTTCGGTTAGATTTTTCGCTTTATCTTCAATTTTGAGTAGCGCAATATCTGACATTTTATCGCCACCGATAAGTTTCGCGTCATACTCACGTCCGTCATGCAATTGGACTCGGATCTTATCTGCACCGTTAATGACATGATAGTTGGTTACAATATGCCCTTTATCTGCATCGACTACGACCCCTGAACCTAAACCACGAAATGGTCTTTCTTGGAGTTGCTCGGCTGGGAAGTCAGGGCCAAAGAAGAAACGAAATGAATCTGGCAGGCGTTGTTTAGATATTTGCTTTCCCTCTACTGCGATACTAACGACAGCAGGTGTAACTTGTTCTAGCATAGGAGCTAGGCTAGGAAGTTGTTCACTGCCAATACTCAGGGGAAGAGCGGCAGAGGCTGGTAAAGCGGTGATGACAGTGCTTAGGCTGAGAGCCAATGCAGTGAATGCAAGCATAGGTTTTTTCATCGTGTATTCCTCGTTTTAATTATGAAGAATATGACTCAAAAACCTAGATCTAGTTCAAATTTATTTTTTATTTAAGCTGTTTTTACAACGTCAGGCGCTTCAATAATTTCTTTTTCTTCTGTTTTAAGTAGACCTGTAGCACCTTGCGCATAGTCTTTAGGTTGTAAGTTGGCGCTCTCTTTTGTCGATTCTTCCGCTTGAGTAATTAACTTGGCAAATGGGCGATCTTGCTCAGGTAAATTAGGTAGCAACTCAGCCGAAGTTTTTGCCATATGCTGATAGAGCTTAGTGTAGTCTTTACCTAATACGTCGAGCATTTCAGCGGTTTGAGAGAAATGATCGGCTAATTCTTGACGTTGTTGTTCTAACTCAAACTTCGCGGTATCCAACTCTTTTTTCATCGACTGATGTTTTTTATATTGAGGGGTTTTTATACGGGCAATAATGATCCCAAAGATTGCTCCTACTAATAAGCCTATTAATCCGTAAATCCAAGGCATAACTGCTCCTTAATATTATGATTGGGTAACATGTTGTTTACATACAAATTACACATGTTTGTATCTCATGGTACTATGACTGAGCATTCTGATAAAGAAGATACGTAATAGATTCGACCAGTGTTGGTGTAGATGCAAGAGTTAGGTGTAAATTAATGACCCCGATTAAGAAATATGAGCAAGATATTCAAGAGTTTGATTTTCAGATTGATAAAGCTCAAAGAGACGCTATATCTGCGTTAGATGAGCTTTATCACGCTTACCATGATTATTTGAATGCACCAAAGCCAAAGCTTTCCCGAATGCAAAAATTATTGGGCAAAAAAATTGAAGAGGCATCTCTACCTCAAGGCATTTATATGTGGGGAGGCGTCGGTAGAGGGAAAACGTATTTAATGGATACGTTCTGCGACTCAGTGACTAACGATAGAGTGATGAGAGTACACTTTCACCGTTTCATGTTGCGGGTGCATGATGAGCTAAAAAGCTTAGGTGAAACCAGTGATCCATTAGAAAAAGTGGCTGATATCTTTACTAAAGAAGCTGATATTATCTGTTTTGACGAGTTTTTTGTCTCTGACATAACCGATGCAATGATTCTTGGCACACTCTTCCAAGCGCTATTTCGCAGAGGCATTGTGCTGGTGGCGACGTCAAATATTCCACCTCATGATTTGTATCGAAATGGCTTGCAGAGAGTCCGCTTTCTTCCTGCGATTGAACTTATTGAACATCATTGTAAGGTTATGAATGTAGACGGTGGTATTGACTATCGGCTAAGAACATTAGAGCAAGCAGAAATTTACCATTACCCTTTAGATGATGCCGCTCAGGTCAACCTTAATCGCTATTATGGGCAATTGACGGGGGAGAGTAAGCACACACTGACCTCTATTGAGATTAACCATCGAGATATTGAGATAAATAAAGCGTGTGATGGCGTTTTGTACGCGTCATTTAGCCAGTTATGTCAAACATCAAGAAGTCAGAATGACTACATAGAGATGTCGCGAATTTATCATACGGTACTACTTTCCGATGTTATACAAATGAACGAAACACTCGATGATGCAGCCAGACGTTTTATCGCTTTGGTTGATGAGTTTTACGAGCGCAATGTGAAACTGATTATCTCTGCAGAAGTGGTATTGGATGAGTTGTACATAAAAGGGCTGTTGGAGTTTGAATTTAAACGCTGCCTGTCTCGCCTTATAGAAATGCAAAGCCACGATTATTTAGCCAAAGAGCATTTAGCGTAAGGTAATAGGGCTAAGGGCTACAGGGTACAGGAAACAGGATATGGGTTATAGGTAGTGGGTCGTAGGTTATAGGTCGTAGGTTATGGGTGATGGGTTATAGGTTACGGGCTATAGGATAATTGGTTGAATTTATTTGACAGATAGTATGGTTGGTTTTTTTATCACCCATCACCCATCACCCATCACCCATCGTCCATGATTTTTTTCCATTTTCCTCAAAAAAACAGATGCTTTTTCCCTCACACTTCTCTATAATCCTGCGACCCACCGTTACTGCAGGTTCTTAGAACCGAGAGTGCCAACACTCGAAGGGGTGATGATATGGGCTCTTAGACAGTGGGAGCGAAAGCTCCTGAAGTGTAAAATTTAATTAACGGGTTATTATTAGCATGAAAACTTTCGTTGCTAAACCAGCCACTGTAAAACGTGACTGGTATGTTGTAGACGCTGAAGGTAAAACTCTTGGCCGTCTTGCAAGTGAAATTGCGTCTCGCCTTCGTGGCAAGCATAAAGCTGAATACACACCTCACGTAGATACTGGCGATTACATCGTTGTTATCAACGCTGAGAAAGTTGCTGTAACAGGCAACAAAGCTAAAGGTAAAGTGTATTACCGTCACTCTGAGTTCCCTGGTGGTCTAAAATCAATCACTTTTGAAAAATTGATTGATAAGAAACCAGAGATGGTTCTTGAACTTGCTGTTAAAGGTATGTTGCCACGTGGTCCTCTGGGCCGTGCTATGTACCGTAAGCTTAAAGTTTACGCTGGTGCTGAGCATAACCATATTGCTCAACAACCAACAGTACTAGACATCTAATCGGGGATTATGACAATGGCAGAGAATCAATACTACGGCACTGGTCGTCGCAAAAGCTCAGCTGCTCGCGTTTTCATTAAACCAGGCAGTGGTAACATCGTAATCAACAAGCGTAGCCTTGATGTTTACTTTGGTCGTGAAACTTCTCGTATGGTTGTTCGTCAACCACTTGAGTTAGTTGAAATGTTAGAAAAACTAGATCTATACATCACTGTTAAAGGTGGTGGTATTTCTGGTCAAGCTGGTGCGATCCGCCACGGTATCACTCGCGCTCTTATGGAGTACGATGAAACATTACGCCCTGCTCTACGTGCAGCTGGCTACGTAACACGTGACGCACGTCAAGTGGAACGTAAGAAAGTTGGTCTACGTAAAGCACGTCGTCGTCCACAGTTCTCTAAGCGTTAATTTTTTCGAAAATTACGTTTCAGTATTTATACTGGATTGTGGTATCAAAAGCTCGGTTTATACCGGGCTTTTTTGTGTCTGTTAACTAATATAAATATCAGTTTATTAAAACCTCCTTTCCTATCCCCCAACGTAGCTAACGCCGATTAATCAAAAGATTAGTCAACATTTCTCTTGTATAATCTGAACCTATTAGTGTTTTTGTGAAGCGATGAGCGAATTTTTGTTATAAATGTTAACAAAAGGTGTAAATTTACTTATCATTCACGGCTATAAGTAGAATAAATCTTTAGTTTAGTTAGCCATGCCTGTCGAATAGTAAAAATATAAAGCAGAGCAAATGGGAGATATGTTGGATGAGCAATGTGCCTTTAAACAGTGGACGTAGGCGCTTCTTAACTGCCACAACTGCGGTTGT
>ASRM01000110.1_pt1 | contig 15150 bp, 17 predicted proteins | sample 693238 | NCBI WGS metagenome assembly ASRM01 (sample SAMN02169242, study PRJNA158439) | bioreactor metagenome | isolation source: day 74 sample from continuous culture bioreactor inoculated with sediment... | place: Germany: Bremen
CTATAACCGACCCCAACCCCATTCTTTGGGCCAAAGGAACGGCAACAACCGCGGCCGATAAAAACACAACACCACTTTGCAAAAAATCATCAGTCAGTGCCATTGGTCACCTCCTGATTATCTGTCAACGGGTTAAGCAACCACTGCCGATAATTCTCAGCATGCTGATAACGGATAACATCCGACACATGCCGTGCCCAATGTAAAACCAAAGGCTCAACCCAGTGCATTCGACAAAGCGAAGCTGTCAACTCAAAGGGCTGCAATATCTCTTGCATGGGGTATTTATTATAACCAGAGGCAGCGAACGCCTCCTGAGCCCCTCCCGTAGTAATCACACTCCGCCAATATTTCCCCTTAAGTACACAGTTTTCACCAAAGGCAAACCCTTTACCTAATACTCTATCTATCCACTCTTTTAAAAGAGCAGGGCATGAATACATAAAAAGGGGATGTTGAAAGACAATAATGTCGTGAGAAAGTAAAAGATCATGTTCCTTTTGAACATCAATGAAGAAATCTGGATATTCCGCATAAAGATCATGGATAGTCACATGCTCCAATCCCTGTATCTTTTTTAACATTACACTATTGGCAATAGATGAATCGGGTTCAGGGTGAACAAATATTAATAAAATACGCGGTAGAGATTTATCTGTCTGAATCATTCCTTGCAATACTTCCTTTTCTTTTCTCTTAACAATGAGAGAACCAACAATCTGTGTTTTTGTTATGATTATGTAACGTACATCATATCCTAATTTGTATAATGATCGACTTTTAATCGCATAACGCCTAGTATGCTTCCCGTTTATTTAATCCTATCGAAAAGATTTCTATGATTACGTTCTCTGATATTCAGCTGCTACGAGGTGGTAAACCTCTTTTGGACCAAACCTCAGCAACCATTCACCCTGGCGACAAAGTTGGCTTGGTCGGAAAAAATGGCTGCGGTAAATCCACACTATTTGCACTAATGAAAGATGAGCTATCTATTGATGCTGGCACATTTAAACAACCAGCATATTGGGAGCTCGCTTGGGTTGCACAAGAAACACCCGCCTTAGAACGCCCCGCACTCGACTATGTGATAGATGGCGATAGAGAATTTAGAAAGCTTGAAGCAGACTTAATCAAGGCAGAACAGGATGATAACGGAACATTAGTGGCCGAGATCCATGGTAAAATTGATACCATTGGCGGGTACAGTATTAGAGCAAGAGCCGCAGAGCTCCTCGATGGTTTAGGGTTTAGTCAAGAGCAGATGAATTGGAGCCTGACTCAGTTTTCAGGGGGCTGGCGGATGCGTCTCAACCTGGCACAAGCACTGTTATGTCGTTCTGACCTTTTATTACTCGATGAGCCAACTAACCACTTAGATTTAGACGCTGTTATGTGGCTAGAGCGTTGGCTACAAAATTACCCCGGCACACTAGTATTAATTTCTCATGACCGGGATTTTCTCGACCCGATAGTCGGTCGCATTATCCATATAGAAAATCAGCAACTGAACGAATACACTGGTAATTACTCTTCCTTTGAGGTTCAACGATCACAAAAACTGATTTTGCAGCAAGCCATGTTTCAAAAACAGCAAAAACAGATGACTCATATGCAAAGTTATATTGACCGTTTTCGCTATAAAGCCTCAAAAGCGCGACAAGCACAAAGCAGAATTAAAGCACTGGAAAAAATGGAGAAAGTGCTGCCAGCGCAGTTCGATAACCCGTTCAGTTTTGAGTTTAGAGAGCCCTCTGCGCTACCAAATCCAATCTTAATGATGGACGAAGTTTACGCAGGATATGATGACAACCTTATTCTAGAAAAAATACGTCTTAATTTGGTACCAGGCAGTCGAATTGGATTGCTTGGCCGAAATGGTGCGGGTAAATCTACGCTAATTAAATTGCTATCCGGCGAACTAAAACAGCAAGGTGGCGATCTTACTTATTCTCAGGGTGTCAAAATTGGTTATTTTGCTCAGCATCAGCTAGAAACACTGCACCCCGAAGAAACACCACTTCAGCACATGATGCAAATTGCACCAAAACAGACCGAACAAGAACTTAGAAATTATCTGGGTAGCTTTGGTTTTCAAGGCGATAAAGCATTAGATAAAGTAGCGCCATTTTCTGGAGGTGAGAAAGCTCGTTTAGTGCTGGCGCTTATCGTCTGGCAAAAACCTAATCTATTACTGCTCGATGAACCTACCAACCACCTAGATTTAGATATGCGTCAAGCGCTCACCTTAGCTCTACAAACGTTCGAAGGTGCAATGGTCATTGTCAGCCACGATAGATACTTATTGAGAGCAACGACCGACGACCTGTATCTTGTCCATGACAGACAAGTAGCACCATTTGATGGCGATTTGGTGGATTATTACAAATGGCTGACAGACCAAAACAAAGCGGATAAGAAAGAAGCTCAACCAGATCTCGACACCAAAGATAACGTCAATAGCGCAGCTGCAAAGAAAGAGCAAAAACGTCGGGAAGCCGAATTTAGAAAACAGACGGCCCCATTGAGAAAGAACTTGCAAAAGCTAGAGAAAAAAATGGAGCTGTTGACGGCTTCTTTATCTGAAGCAGAGCAAGAATTATCAGACACTTCCCTGTACCAGGAAGAAAATAAAGCTAAACTTAATCAAGTACTCGCACTTCAGGCTTCATCTAAATCAGAGCTCGAAGAGGTAGAAATGGAATGGATGGATGTTCAGGAGACACTTGAACAGATGGAACAGGATTTAGGTAATTAATGACAAAACCCGCTTCTTTTTCTCTCACTTTAGAACGCTTATGGCAATTTAGCTTGCAGTACTACAGTGTTCGGGGAGTAAAAGAAGCGTGCTTAGCCGTTCAAAACAAACATCACGGCAACGTCAATTTACTACTACTGCTCAAGTGGCTCGATGAACAGCACTTAGCTTTTCAGGAAAATGACTGGCACAAAGTTCAACAATGTATCCTGCGTTCCGAAAACTTACTTCAACAGTACAGAGAAATAAGAAAAAAAGCCAAAAGCTACCTGCCAGGAAGCCTGTATAGAGAATCGTTAGAATTCGAATTGCTATTAGAAAAACAGCAACAGTCTGATCTGGTCGATTGTATAAATTCATTAAACATTACTGATAACCAGTCAGAATCATTAATTCAAGATTATTGTCGCCAGCTCAATGCAGAGCATCTCTATGAGCATTTTTCTTGTTGTTCTTTACACCCCAATGAGCCATAAGTTGACGCAAGTCATCCCTCTTTTATCCGGCGAAGCTACCAGATAAAAACAACACACAACGCCGTCATAGTGCCCATAATCCGATTAAATATACTCATGGCTTTATCACCAGAGAGCCACTGGCCAATGAAGGTACCAAAACCTACCCATATTGAAGACGTGTACAATTGAATAATCCAAAAAATTAGTGCGATAACAACGATAGACCACCAGTAAGAACTGCCTTGTAAAGAAAAAGAACCTATAGCTGTCACCATCATCATCCAAGCTTTTGGATTTAAATATTGAAAGAGCGCAGCTTGAAGGCATGTCATCGGTTTTGCCGAACTATCATTTCGAACAGATCTTGGTTCAGCCACGGCTATCTTCCAAGCTAAGTACAACAGATAACCGCTACCAAGCCATTTCATACTTGCCTGAATAACAGGATAGGACTGGAATATCACCCCTAAACCTGCGGCCAACAAAAAAACAATACTCATTAAGCCAAGCCCTATGCCAATAGAGTGAGGAATGGTTTTTCGAAAACCAAAGTTGGCACCTGACGCCGTTAGCATCACATTATTTGGCCCCGGAGTTCCGGTCATGACCAAGGCAAACATAGCCACAGAAATAAAGAATTGCCACTGCATAATATATTCTCCACACATCCGTAAATTGTATCGGTACAATTTTCATAAAAATGTTGATTTATTGTAATTTTGCGCACAAAATAACCATAACAATCGCTATTTAAAAGATCAAAGGGTTTATTGTCACCATGACAATGTCAGATGTAATACTCAATGCTGCACGCTCAGCACCTAAATACAAGCAGATTGCCGATGCTATCGCTTTAAAGATTGAACAGGGAGAGCTGAGCTCCAACGATAAACTTCCTACGCATCGTTCTCTGGCAGATGAGCTAAATGTTACGGTTGGCACCATAACCAGAGCTTATTCAGAGCTTGAAAGGCGCGGGTTGGTTGAAGCCCGTGTGGGTGCCGGCACATTTGTGGTAAATAAACAGAAGGCCTATTGGGCATTTGACCAAAACGAAAACAGTAACGAAATCAACTTTGGCTTTAACATTCCTCCACAGTTAGACAGAAGTGAAATGCTTAAAGAGGCGATGAAAGCCGTCTCCCAATCACCACAAGCATTGAATCAATTTATGATTTATCAAAAACCGACAGGAATTCCGTCTCATCGGGAGATAATTGCTCAGTGGTTGCAGAAAAACGGAGTTGATATTCAGCCGGAACAAATGTTGTTTAGCTCTGGAGCACAACACGCTATGCAGATGGTGTTGGAAGCCTTTACCAGAGCTGGAGATACCATTCTGGTTGAAAAGTTGACTTACCCAGGTTTAATTAGTCTGGCCAGACAAAAACAGCTTTCCATAAAAGGGGTAGATATGGATGAAGAAGGTGTACTTCCTGAGGCACTAGACGCTGCATGTCGACAACATCAAGCACGTTTTATTTATCTAACACCCACACTACAAAATCCGACAACCGCTACTATGTCTCTAGAAAGACGACATGCCATATTGAAAGTATGTAAGCAGCACGATTTAATTATTATTGAAGATGATGTTAATGGGCTTTTGCCAGTTTCCCCTCCTCCACCATTAGTTAACTTGGCCGCCGATCAAGTTATACATATCGGTGCGGTATCCAAATGTCTGGCTCCCGGGCTTAGAGTTGGCTACATACAGCCACCTAAAAAACTGTATCACTCCCTTAGCATGACACTACAGAATCATAGCTGGATGATTAGTCCTTTGTTAACCGCGCTCACTTGTGAATTAGTTCAATCAGGTAGGTTTGAGCAAACTTTGAAGGCAATTAGAACAGAGATGTCAGCGCGAATATCACTGGCAAATGAGTACTTAGGGGATTTCTCACCCCGTTGGCAACCTAACTGCTATCATCTTTGGCTGCCTTTACCAGAACAATGGCGGTTAACAGACTTTGTTAATCAAGCAGAAAAGTCTGGCGTTATTGTTAAATCAGCGGAATTATTCACACCTCCAGCGGCTAATATTGTACCTGCTGTAAGGCTTGCATTAAGTTCCCCGATAGACCAAACTCAATTGAAATCTGGCCTTATCAAATTGAAAGCGCTATTAGAATCAAACCCAATCTGTGATTTTGTTTTATGACCCATTTTTATCCTGCTAGAGGGCTGTCAAATCCTCATGTACAAACCGTCCTTCCTAGAATCATTCGGAAAAAAACTCTGTTTAATGTGAAATGGAAGACACTAGAAACTCCTGACGGGGACTTTCTTGACTTAGCCTGGAGCGAAGATTGGCAGACAACGAGTGCACAGAAAAAACCGATATTCATACTTTTTCACGGCTTGGAAGGCAGTTTTCACAGTCCATATGCCAATGGGTTAATGGATGCTTTTGCTAAACAAGGCTGGTTATCCGTGATGATGCACTTCCGTGGGTGCAGCGGCAGGCCAAACAGGTTAGCCAGAGCCTATCACTCGGGAGAGGTTGAAGATGCTCGCTTCTTTTTGAAGCATATCAATACACTATTTCCAAGCCAGCCCAAGGTTGCTATTGGCATTTCGCTCGGGGGCAACATGCTGGTTAATTATTTAGCTACTTACCGCCATGATCCAATTTTGGACGCAGCAACGGTTGTATCTGCCCCACTGGATTTAGCCGCCTGCTCTCAACGTATCGAACAAGGTTTCTCAAAGGTTTACAAAAACTACCTTCTTAGCTCTTTGAAAAAAAATGCAATACAAAAAAAAATACAATTAAATAATGCTTTAGGTGTTACTTCTAAGCATATTAAAGAAATAGGCACGCTCTACGGCTTTGATGATCTAATAACGGCACCATTACATGGTTTTAAAGATGCTGATGATTACTATACCCGCTGTTCCGGTATCAAAGTCATCAATCAGGTTTCTATTCCGTTGCAAGTTATTCATGCTCAGGATGACCCTTTTATGACCTCAAAAGTCATCCCCGATTTTAAACTAGAGCACAATATTCATTATCGCTTGTTTAAACAAGGTGGTCATGTCGGCTTTCTAAGCGGTAATTTTGCTAAGCCCAAATTCTGGCTTGAACATAGCATGCCTAAATACTATCAACACATAGCATCATAATTTAACGAGGTTTTCTAAGTATGATCGTTCCTTGGCAACAAGTTGATCCAGAAACACTAACGAATCTAATCAAAGAGTATGTATTAAGAGAAGGCACTGATTACGGCGAACACGAAGCCACTATTGAGAATAAAATAGAACAAGTCCAAGCCCTGTTAAAAAATGGGGAAGCTGTACTCCAATACTCAGAATTGCATGAAACTGTAGATATAAAATTAAAGCGTGAACTGTGATAGTTTATTCTTTATAGCTATTCTCATAGACTAGACTTTAGCGAATAGATTGTTCAATTTAACTCAAAGACAAGGAATGTCATGTCTGCCAAACATCCAATAATTGCAGTAACCGGTTCCTCTGGTGCAGGGACCACTACTACATCAGAAGCATTTAGAAAAATGTTTAGCATGATGGACATTAAACCAGCCTGGGTTGAAGGAGATAGCTTTCACCGTTTCACTCGTCCCGAAATGGACATAGAAATTCGAAAAGCTAGAGAGCAGGGAAAGCACATAAGTTATTTTGGCCCCGAGGCAAATGACTTCCCAGCATTAGAACAATTTTTTAGAAAGTTCGGTGATGTAGGTACAGGCCAGGTAAGACGTTATCTTCACTCCTTTGATGAGGCGGTTCCATACAACCAAATGCCGGGCACCTTTACGCCATGGCAAGACCTGCCCGAAGGCAGTGATGTCCTTTTTTATGAAGGGCTACATGGTGGGGTCAAAGATGGTGACGTCAACGTATCACAACATGTCGATCTACTCATTGGTATGGTGCCGATAGTAAACTTAGAATGGATCCAGAAATTTGTACGAGATACTCGAGACCGAGGTCACTCCAGAGAAGCAGTCACCGATTCTATTGTGCGTTCGATGGACGATTATCTAAACTACATTACGCCACAGTTCTCACGTACTCATATTAACTTCCAAAGAGTCCCCACTGTCGATACCTCAAATCCTCTGAACGCCAAGGGGATCCCCAGTCTCGATGAAAGTTTCGTAGTAATACGCTTACGCGGAATGAAAAACGTCGACTTTCCATACCTGCTAGCCATGATCGATGGGTCTTTCATGTCACGGCATAATACCCTAGTCATACCCGGCGGAAAAATGAGTTTTGCCATGGAACTTATCATCAGACCGATTTTGCAACAATTGATTGAAACCGGGAAAATAGGTTAATATTTGTACTGAAAAGCTAATTACTTGTAATACCGTGATCATGTGCACGATTTTGCGTAAGAAATCCCAATTTGAGGGCGATCAAAATCAAGAAATCGTCTGCAAAAAAGGATACTATTCTTAACCGATATACAAGTAGCTTGCAGCTTCGCATAAGACAACCTATGCTAACTCCATCCATTTATTGGCGAGGCAGCAAAGGAACGCTGCTGAATAGACCCTGCATAACATAGTGAGATAATTATGGTTCTTGGTAAACCTCAAACCGATCCAACTTTAGAATGGTTTCTTTCACACTGTCATATCCATAAATACCCATCAAAGAGCACGCTAATCCACGCTGGTGAGAAAGCGGAAACGTTATATTACATCGTGAAAGGCTCTGTAGCTGTGCTTATCAAGGATGAAGAAGGGAAAGAGATGATCCTTTCTTACCTAAACCAAGGTGACTTCATCGGTGAACTAAGCCTATTTGCAGAAGAGCAAGATCGTACAGCTTGGGTACGCGCTAAATCTCCTTGCGAAGTAGCCGAGATTTCATTCAAGAAATTCCGTCAGCTTATTCAGGTAAACCCGGATATTTTGATGCGCCTTTCTGCTCAAATGGCAAACCGTCTTCAGGTTACCAGCCAAAAAGTAGGCGACTTAGCATTCTTAGACGTAACAGGCCGTATCGCACAGACTCTGTTAAATCTAGCAAAACAACCGGACGCAATGACTCACCCGGACGGCATGCAAATTAAGATCACTCGTCAAGAGATTGGTCAGATTGTAGGTTGTTCTCGTGAAACCGTTGGTCGTATCCTGAAAATGCTTGAAGAGCAGAATCTAATTTCTGCACACGGTAAAACTATCGTGGTATACGGTACTCGTTAATCGCGACAACCAACTAACGTTAGAAAGCGCAGCTTTTATGGCTGCGCTTTTTTTTGTCTGCAACTTACTATTTCTGATCAGTTAGCCTTTTTAGACAAGGTCATCATATGTTGTATAAACGTCTCTCTCACAGGACTACATATAGCTCGATTCCAAACTAGTCCGACACTCCACTTAGTCACGCTGTCAGACAGTGCAATATATTGAATTTGTCCATTACCTATATAGATAGTACTTTTAGGTATTAATGAATAACCGAGATTTGCTGATATCATAGTCACAAGAGTTAAAATATCATTAGCATCTTGTGTAACAATTAAGTCCCTACCAGTATTAAGCAAATACTTATTAACCATTTGCTCCACTCCCGGCCCTCTTTTGGGATTAAGTCTCATATAATGCATATTTCGCACTGAGTCTAAGGGATCATCCTTGTTAATTGGCACTGAACTGTGTACTGCAAGTACTAGTTCATCTTCTGTTATCATTACTGAATCAAACGCATCTGGGACGGGCAAGCGACGAAAGCTAAGCTGCAACTCTCCTGACCTAATCATATCTAGCTGTTTATGAGAGGGAATATCTTCTAATGATATATACACAGATGGGTAGTCATTCTTAAAATTTGCGATGGCGTCCGTAGCGACTTGATAGCTCGATATGCCAAACCCAATTTTAAGAAGTCCTGTTTTCCCTGCGACAATATGCCTAGAAAGGTTCTGAAAAGCATCGAAATTAGACACAAGTCGCTTCGCTTCAGGCAGTAAAGTTACTCCTACTTGAGTAAGTGCTGCTCCACTTCGCCCTCGATGAAACAGTTTCGTTTCGATTGCATCTTCCAATCTCTGAATTTTCTTGGTTAGAGCAGGTTGAGTGATACAGAGTTTGTCAGCAGCAATCCTGTAATTGCCTCTAGATGCAAGCTCACAAAAAGCTTTGAGCAAATCAATATCCATTCCAAACCCTTATCGTAGACTGAAATTAATTCAATATACGAAACATGTATCGAGGATTAAAGTTAGTTTGTATTAGCAAATATTTCTAGGCTGTTACTTATTGAATTAATACAAAAAATAGGATTATTTCCATGATAGTTTTAGGTTTATCTAATAGCGATTACGCAGGCGCATGCTTGGTTATAAATGGCAAAATCGTAGCGGCAGCAAGTGAAGAACGTTTTACTCGAATCAAGGCACATAAAGCCATTTCATTCCAATCAAAAAATGGAGTTTCTATATGAATAAATCTAAGTATGCTTTTATCAATTGCAGAGGTATCGTTATTGCTCAGAATCTAGAAAGCAAAGATGCTGGAGCGACATTAAAAGAGCTATTATTGGAACGAGCAATCATTATGCCAGTCACCTGTTCCGCAAATAACTCAAGTGAAGCCATTGAGATCTACCATGAACAAATTGAAGAAAACCTCGATATCATTGAGTTATCTGGTAAAAAAGAATCAGTCCATGTTTATTAAGCAAAAAGCAGTTCTTTTCGATATGGATGGCACGTTAATTGATTCAAGAGAAGTCATTGAACAAGCTTGGTCAAACGCTGCAAATTCCGTTGGTATTCATATTAGTAGCCAAGAAATCGAGGAACATATTCACGGGCGTTCTGGTCAATATACGCTAAATCACTTTTTTGGTCATTTAAGTGAAAGAGAACAACTCTGTCTTAAAAACAAAGTTGATTGCTACGAAGAAACGGCAGACACTCCGTTGATAGAAGGTGCTATTGAGCTTTTAGACAGACTTAAATTTAATGATATAAAAATAGGGTTGGTTACAGGTAGTTGGCGGGCTCGTATAGAGCATATATTTGAGCTGCATAATCTATGGCCTTACTTTGATGCCGTAATCAGTCGTCATGATGTATCTGAAGGAAAGCCTAATCCTGAGGGGTTCAAAAAATGTGCGGTGTTATTGAGGGTCTCACCATCGGACTGCTTGATCTTCGAAGACTCCCTAAGTGGCTACCTTGCCGCAGAAGCCTTCGGTGCCCCTTGTGTTTTAGTAGGAAACCAAGACGTACCAGTTACATCAAACATTTTGACTAGAGTATCAAATTTCCGCTCTGTAAAATTTGAGTTTTAAACTGGCTCTCATTGTTTGTGAGCTCAAGTTCACTCCGTATCGCTAAGTAGTAAGTGGTTAGAACAAGAAGAACTCGCGGAATGTACGCATGACCATCAGCAAGCTCGCCACTGTTGTAAACGGATAAACCATCGATGGTCTGTTAAAAACAAAAAACCGAAGCCTGAGCTTCGGTTCTTCATTCTTATAATAAGGTTTAACTTCTTCTAAGTTGTATCGTGATTAGAACAAGGAGAACTCGCGGAATGTACGCATGTACATGAGCAAGATCGACGCAGTTATAAACCGATACAACGACGAGAAGTTAAATCCTTCTTACATCATGCCGCCCTTTTAACTGTAACCGACTGATATAAAAACACATACTAGACAGAAAGCCAAAAGAAACCCCGCATTACACCCTAGATGGCAATATTACTAGCTTAACTAGGACTCGCTTAAGACTAAATATACGATTAAAGAATGAAGCTGACTTCATGTTAAGTATGTTTCTATTTTAACATAGATTTTCTGAGTAACATTAATGGATAATAATTATCATTCTTATTCAATCCAATCAAAACAATTTCACACCTATATCACTCTAGGGAATATCCAATCTAATTTATTCAAAGGAGAATAAAATGGAATCCCTAGTAAATAACATCATCCCTGTATTCGTAGAGGTGACTGCTTCTGAGTCACGTTCATTTCAACAAGAGCACCAATACCCTTTTGCTGAGTCTGAAGCTCTAGCCTTGTCTGTCGCATTGACCAATCCAGTAGGTGGTTACGATAAGACTTATGTGCGTGTCCATTTCTCTAATCAAGATATCTATGAGTGTCGTCTTGATTTAGGTTGTGGTGGTAATGATCAAGGCTTTGCTGAGCATTGCCTATCTATAATTGAATATGACGAAAGAGAACAATACAAAGCTCAACTGGAAAAGCGGCCACCAGCTAATCACTACCAGAAAATCGTTGAGCAGTTAAAGCAGTACCACTTTGACGAACAACAAATATTGATTGCACGGCATAAAGCAAAAGAAGCCACAGCAAACGCTGAGGCTGAAGAACAAAAACAAGAGGAGCTTAAACGAATAGAGCAGCAACAAGCCTTAGAGCTTTACCGTCAAAAAGAACAGAAATTTCAGGACGACCTCGTTGTACCTGATTGGGCGAAATCGGTGATTGTTGCCACCGTTACTGAATACGATTCTGACAACAGCGATCCTTTTGGTGGTTACCATCAAACCAAAACCGTAAGAACCATTATCCTTGCATGGTCAAAGCATACTCGTAATCTGTTCCCTGAACTAAGAAAGGCTTGTTTGAGCCATTCAGATACTCAGTTTCTACATGATAAAAATCAGAGCTTAGAACACAGACAGCCCCATTGGTCGGGAGATGGTTACTTTCTATCTGATCGTTATTACATTCGCCACGGTTGGCAAGTAAGGAAAGTTCTCTTAGGGAATACGATAAAGGCTCACAATGTTCCATTCGGTGAGTGGGCTATTACGGGGTAGGCATAATTGAAAGTAGCTCGGCTGCTACTTTCTTTTTTGTTATCAGCGTTCCATGAACTAATTCCACAAAGAACTAATTCCCCTTTCTAAAACATTGTTGGACACTTTCTTGTTAGAGTGATTGCTTAATTTGATAAGTATCGAATTAAATTAGGTATGCTCAAAGTCAACCTTTTCGGGGGATATCAAACAACCAATAGCATCCCATCAGAGAAGTAACTTCTCCTAAAATTTGTCAACTACTTGCGGATGTCGAGCAAACTAAATAGTCAAAACCATTATCGACTAGGGACTGTTCCATTATGGAAATAACTTGTCGACTAGTTTCTTTACGCAGCACATCCGAATAGTTGTTCTTTTTTAAAATCAACGAAGATATATGCTCAATCTCGCATTCGAATCCGCCACCGCTGACGAACATTGAAATTTGTGTTTGCTCACCTTTAAACGATATGTCTATTGTTTTAGGGTTCCACCATTTATTATGGATAATGATTTCTAGATCTGGCCCCCGAATGATTGCTTCTCGCTTGAGAGCTCGTGTGATTGAAGCACAAATTTTACCTTTTATCTGACCATCAAAGGTAAACACAACGTTTTCATCTACTTCACTTTGGATATTATCCTTAGCGTACTCGACAATTGGTTTCGGTACAGGAGTATTTGTCAGTTGGCACAAATCAACATACAGCCAAAGACCGTATACACCAACGTCTAAAGTCGCACCGCCACATAACTTGGGGTTAAACAAGTGCCAATCACTATCAAACTCATGCCAATTGCCGAATGAAGCATCTATAGAGTTAATTTTCACATTTTTTTCTTTAATAAACTCCTTCATTGCTTGATATGCAGGAAATACAGCTGTTTTCATTGCTTCAGCTAACAGCAACCCTTTTTCCTCAGCAAGTGTCGACATAGCATCCCAATCTTTTAAATTGGTAAATGCTGGTTTCTCAACTAAAACATGCTTTCCGTGGTTTAAGAATAATTCAACCAAGCTTTTATGGAATGGATGAATTGTAGCGATATAGACAATATCCACATCAGAGTCGTTTGCTAATTCTAAGTATGAGCCATAGCTTGTTTGACAACCATATTGGTTCGAAAAGCTATCTGCTCGCTGTTTATCTCGCGCTGCGACAGCATAAAGTTCAGCGTTTTCGACTTGCACACTTAGGTCTGTAACAAAGCGATGTGCAATATTACCAAGCCCTGCAATACCCCAACGCACTTTCTTAATGTTCAAATTATTATCCTGCAATGTTTGCTCTGGATGAATCTTACCACTGCATACATAAACTAATAAACAGATAGTAATCATCTGCATAAAAAACTGAAACAAGCGACAATCATTCAAAGTGTGATAGATGTGTGAAGAAACACCTTAGTGCATAGTTGTACTAGATGAAGAAACTGTCACAAAGTTGGCCAAAAGTACTTTTCGTAAATCGAATATAAGTAATTCATGAATTAGTTCAGGTTAGGAAAAGTCACTTAAGCCGATGTTCTATATTGATAATTCGGTTCCGTGTATCGAAAACCAAATTAATCCTCTATAAAGAATTCCCGCAGCGTATTTACAACCAGAATATGGTCATCTTCTTGTAGGAGTCCTGACACGGTAATCGCTCCCACAACCCCAGAACCTTTGATACGAATAGGGAAAGAGCCGCCATGAGCACAGTATTCCCTAACATCAATATGTGCCTGATTCTCGAACTCGCGCTGCTTGGAAGAATTGTACTGGCCAAGGTAATAAGAACTATGCCCATAACGCAATACGGATTGACGCTTACGCCTTGCCCAATCCTGATGGTCTTTGCTTGTCCCTGGCATAGCATAACTAAACAGTACTTGTTCAAAAGCATAGATTTCGATGGCAACGGAAGCAGAGAGTTTCTCCGTTGCTTCCTTGATTGCATAGCCCAGCTTCCATGCTGTTTTGCTGTTGAACTGAGCGAATTGAAGCTCGGTTTCCTGCGCTAACAATTGAGTGAGATTCTCGCTACTCATTGGCTTACTTCCTCTGCAATTCTTTGATAAATACTTTCTTACCTAAGCGACTGCTCTCCATGGCCAACTCTATTAATTGGATGTTCAACAACGCATCTTCAGCGGTAACTGGGCAAGCTGAGCCAGTACGAATCGCTTGGGCAATCTGATGAAAATATTCTTGATAACAGCCTCTTTCTGTTGCGATCACTGTGCCGCTGTTAGCGTCGTAAAAGTTGCCATACTGAGATGGTTCTTCTTCTGACCAGTAATCTGTCGCCGGTAGCGTTCCCGCTATTAAGCGCTCTTCCTGAGGATCAATACCATACTTTTTATAGCTGCCACCGGAACCTTTAACCGTGAAACGCTTGTTCGGACCCGCGCTGAACATATCTCCGTGTAAAACCGCGAGGTGATTTGGGTAATGCAAAATTAGGTGGAAATAATCTACATTGGTTGAGCCTTGGCGCATCATCTTGCAATCCGCGCTGATTGCTTCTGGAAGACCAAACAAAGTTATGACTTGATCAAGAAGGTGAGAGCCTAAATCAAACAAAATGCCTCCGCCTTCTGCGGTTTGCTCCCTCCAACGCTGGCGTACCTCAGGGCGGAATCGATCAAAGTGAGATTCGAAGTGCTTTAGTTCACCAAAGCGTTGTTCATTGAACATCTTCTTTACGGTCAGGAAGTCACCGTCCCAGCGCCTGTTATGATAAACACTTAGAACGAGCCCTTTCTCTTTTGCTAGTGCAATGAGCTCTTCACCATCTGCGATATTGGTGACAAACGGCTTCTCGATGATCACGTGCTTACCATTCTCAAGTGCAGTTTTCGCAAGCTTGAAATGAACATCATTAGGCGTAGTAATAATCACTAGCTCGGTATCGGGCTGTATTAGCAGATCGTCGGCTTGATCATAATGCTGCACTTCAGACCAATCGTCCTTGACCTCTTGTTTGCTGGTACTGATCGCCACAAGCTCAAACTCACCTAGGGTAGTGAGGAAAGGAATATGGAATGTTTTTGCTGAGAAGCCATAGCCTATGACGGCGGTTTTAATCGGTGAGAAAGTCATGTTTGTCTCTCCAAGCTGAACGAGTAGTTGTGAAATGCTTTGGTTTTAAGTGTACGCACCTGCTTAATA
>ASRM01000111.1_pt1 | contig 15113 bp, 9 predicted proteins | sample 693238 | NCBI WGS metagenome assembly ASRM01 (sample SAMN02169242, study PRJNA158439) | bioreactor metagenome | isolation source: day 74 sample from continuous culture bioreactor inoculated with sediment... | place: Germany: Bremen
GTTTCACGGGGGTTGAGCATGACAGTTTTCATACCGCGTTGAACCGCTGGCATGATGAACTGGGTAAAGATGATCGTCTTGGTTTCGTAAGGGTCGGTACCACAGATCATTAGTGTATCAGCGGCGCCCCAGTCATCATAACTAGGGCCGAAGTTATCAAAACCAGCATCACGGAAGCCCGGTGTTGATGTCACGTCCGACGGTGTATCATGGAAAGTAAAGTTTGCGGTATTTACATGACGTAATGCGTATTTGGTAATCGCATACGTATTCTCGATGTACTGGTAAGAGAATGTTTTAACACCGTACGCATTAGTACCATGAGTATCAATAACGTGTTTACCCACTTCCGCAGCAATATCCAGTGCGAAATCCCAGGGTACGGGTTGCAAGCTACCGCCTATGCGAACCAATGGCTGAGTTAAGCGATCACGTGTTCCTGTTGCAGGGTTGTACAGTTTCTGCGCCAGTAACCCACCACGCATGGATGAATCACCAGTTTTGTTTACCGCTTTAGTGTCTTTGTCGGGAACGACAATAATATTATGTGGTTTACCATTGTGCATTACGACGTTGTGCTGAGCCGGTGCTACCCAAGATTGAAGTGGAGCACTGGGGAAGTTGATACCGAATGCATTTTCATTGGCTTTCATTCCCCCGTTTGCCCGCTCTAAAGGCCAACGATACACTTTGTAACCACAGGCGACGATACAGTAGTCGCATGCCGTAGTGATCACTTCTGCGTTCGTTGGTGGCAGTGGTGCGTGATCTTCAGGAATGTAAAAATTAGTTGTCATGATTATGCCTCCTGCATCGCTATCAGATTTTCAGTTCGTCCAAATAGCAGCCCCATAATGCCAACCGCATAAATCTCGTCTCCGTCCAGCTCAAGAAGAACCTGTGGTAAGCTTTCATAAGCTTGTCCCGAAACGATGATCCCATGGCGACGCATGTCGAATGTAGACAGGTGGAAAGGGCATTGACCCAATACTCGGTGCTCTCCAACGACTTTATATTGCCCGTTCAAAGGCCCACCCTGATGTGTACACATCAATGAGAATCCAACAACATCCTGTTTTGGCCCTAATCCACCACCGGCTGGTACGCCCATTTTGACCAGAAGGCCCTGAGAATTTGGTCCATCATCTGGATAGTTAAAATATAAAGGTACATTCGCTTTTAATTCGCTTAATTTACCAAGCAGTTTGCGTGGATAACCTACAACACGAGCCTGAGTTTTTTGTGCCTGTGCGGTTCCGGGGAACAGGGTTAATGACATGACGCTGGCTGTACCAGCTGCGCCGCTATACATTAAGAAATCACGACGTGACATCATGCATTTTCGATGCTCTTGAGCGCTCTCTTTTTTGTCTGCCGATGCGTCGGCCTGTTTATTCAAACTCATTTTTTCACCTCCGCCAATTCTTGTTCACTAAATAATGGCTGGTATTCAGGAAGTTTCGGGTAATCCATAGTGATTTTGTCCCCGGAGAACGCGTCTAAGAACGCAAGCAAGTCAGACTTTTCTTCTGTCGTTAAGCCTAATGGTTTGACTAGTGGGCTCTTCGTTTGTGGGAAGTCTGTGGTTCTACCGTCTTTTGCAACACCACCGCGATCATAGAAATCAACAACATCAGCTAAGGTCGCAACGGTACCGTTATGCATATACGGTGCAGTATATTTGGTATAACGAATACTTGGCGTACGGAACTTACCTTTCATCTCTTTACGCTTACCACGGAAATAGATGCCAGGATCGGCCTTGGTAGTACGGTACATTTTCTCGTTAGAACCTTTTGCATAGAGTTCGTAACGGAATGTGATTTGTGCCAGCGGATCATTTTCCCAGCGTAAGTTGGTTGGTACGCCAACATTGTAGTTTTTCTGATCAGAGGCTAATGCACCATTGTGACAGGCAATACACTGTGCTTTGCCTTCGTAAAGGTCTTTACCGCGCAGTTGTGACTCTGAGAGTGCAGATTTGTCTCCCATTAAGTAGTTATCTAGCGGAGTATCGGTTTGCACTAATGTCCGTTCGAATGCTGCGATGGCTTTCCATGCATTACTTACTTTTGGATAATTGTCGCCGAATACGTTATTAAATTGGCTGACATATTCCGGTACCAGTGCTAAACGTGCTTCCATCAGGTCGTCTTCGCCATTACCGGCAACGCCACCTTTGGCCGCGCTTTTTGCCTGACCTTCGAGTGATTTAGAAGAGCCGGCCCAGAAAAGCTTTTGATAATACGCAGAGTTAATAATGGTCTGGCTATTACGCCAGTGGACGGTTCCCGGGTAGCCTAAAGAGAGATCCGTTGGGAAATCCCAACCCATTGCAGGGAGGTGACACGCTACGCACGGTGTAGACGTATCTCCGCCTAAACGGCCATCAAAGAACAGCTGCTTACCAAGCGCGACTTTTTCTGCTGTTGTCGGGTTATCTTTTGGTGTTGGAACTTTGCCTAAAGGGGCCAACGCAGGGTACTGAACACCATCTAAAGTGACGGGGGCGAGTGATGCAGCAACTTCGTCAGCGGATAGCGCGTTTTTTGTGTCTTGTTTTGCACAAGCAGGAACAGCGGTGAGTGTCAGCGCCATCATTGCTATGGCAGACAAGGTGATAGAGTTAGTTTTCATCTCGTCCTCCTAGTTTTTTACATTACGCCAGTCAGAAATCAACTCGTAGCCATAGTCGTCAGTCCAAACATGCTTATCTGAAGTAAGCGGTGCGCTGGACAACGATTCTAAGAATGCGACGAGATCTTTCTGTTCCTGACCTGTTAAGTTAAGAGGTTTGATACGAGAATCCTTATTCGAGTCCTGACCGCCGCCCTGGTTATAAAAAGCGACGACATCGTTAAGGCTTTTGATCATACCGTTATGCATGTATGGCGCGGTTTGCTTCAATTCTCGAAGTGTTGGCGTGACAAACTTGCCTTTGTCAGTACCATCCGCTTTATGCGTTTGTACATGAGCGCCGACATCGCGTTTTAGGTTCATGTAGTTTTCTGTACCCATAAACATGTTAAAAGCAATGAAGGTTTGGTGACGCATAGGATCGCGGAATATATCTAAGTTTTCTGCGACTCCGGTATTGTAGGGTTTTCCGTCACTAAACAGAGAACCATTATGACAAGATGAACAGCCTGCTTTTCCTTTAAATAAGTCAAAGCCAGACTCAGCGGAAGCGGAGAGTTTTTTCTGATCAAATGGAGTGGTGTTTGAAGTTAATGTTTTCAGATACTCAGGAATGGCTTTTCGTACAGAGCCATTCGAGGGTTCACCATAACCTGCGTCTTTGAACATCTGTACGTATTTAGGATCTTGTTTTAAGCGTTCTTGCATCAAACGCATATCCATATTCATTAACCAGTCTTCGGTAATGTTTTCTCGTGTTACGTCGTTCAGATTGGTTCCTATCCTGCCATCGTGGAACCAGACTTTTTTGTAGACCGTATTGATAAGGGTAGGGACGTTACGAAAGCCTTTACTGCCAGTATAAGCAGGTCCAAGTTCTTGTGAGTTGGCATAACCATTTTCTGGTTTATGACATGATGCACAAGACAGTGCAGTATTTCCTGATAGACGTGTATCAAAGAACAGGCGTTTTCCAAGTTCTGCTTTAGCAGTATCGATTTTTAGCTCAGGGAGAGAACCAAACTGATGGTTATCCGTTTGACTCCAAACTGAACATGAGACACTGACTGTCACAGCAAGGATTAGCATTTTTCTCATTGTTATGCTCCTTAGCTTCCAGCTAGAACCGCTTGAGATTTAAGTATCTGTCACGGAGTATTTTTATTAATCGCCGAAGCTGTAATAGCATAAACTAGGCCAAGTTTTTCAGTTGAAAATACTCCTTTAATAACATGAGGATAGCCTGTTGTGAGAGCTGGATCTCATCGTGATAATTGAACGATTCGTTTAACTGTTAATAATAGAATTGAACGATTTGTTTAATTTCATGTGTGACTTGTTAAATAATATGTACAAAACATTCGTAACTCATTGTATTAAAGTGATATATGTACAAGTGTCGTTTTAGGCACGCTTAATGCTTACTCTAGTATCAAAGCATGTTCAGATATGAATTTAGACCAAATTGGAATTATTACTCTGCGTATAAAAAGGAACGATGAATGCAAGAATTCGACACACTTAATTCAGCGCCACACGTAACCAGTGCAGCGATTGACGAGTCTTTAAAGGCGTTAGTTACCCTATTAAAAACAGGCGACGAAGCTCAACGTTGCTATAGTGCCCGAGCTTTGGTATCTAGCTATTCTGCTGACGTTGAAAATGCATTAAATGAGAATCTCTATCATCAGGATCCTGATGTTGTCATTGATAGTGCAACAACCCTGTCGAGCTTGCGTGCGGGTGATATTTCAATGTTGATAGAAGTCGCCACGTTACACCCAGAGTCAGATGCACAACTAGCAGCAATGGATGCCTTGTCTCATCATATGGACAACGAAAAGGTGATTGCATTAATGTGCAAATTTGCCAAAGGTCGGCCAGAGGGGGAGATCTGGGAAGGAAATAGTGACTGGGATGATTGGTGGGATATTCAGTTAAAAGCGATAACAATCTTATCTGCGCATGCTAAATCCGATTATTTTACGGTTTTTCAGGATGTTTTAGATTCCGACCCAGAGCCAGAACTGGAATTAAAAATTTATCAGGGCATCGCTAAACAGAATGTAAACTGGATTGTTGAACAACTGCCCACAGCGACGTCTTCGGCGAAAAGAAAATTGCTCAAATCATTAAGCTATAGCGATGAGCAAATAGCGAAAGCGTTTTTGTTTAAGCACCTCAACGATGACGATCCGATAACACGTAAAATTGCTGTCGAGTGTATTTCAGAAAAAGGTGCGAAAGAGTATTTTTGGGATATCGTTAATTGTTTGCAGGACAATAGTTACGATGTTCAAAAAGCAGCGATAACGGCACTGAGTCGCTTCGACGATGCCGTAGAAATCAATCAAGATAAATTGATTGGTTACATTAACAAAGCAGAACCAGCCTCAAGACCACTGTTATTCGAATTGTTGCAAAAAGCAGGCTCATTGGATACTGAACAGATTGGGTTGGTGCTCGCTATTTTGCTAGATACACCGCCTCAAGCTTTATTAAATATTACGCAAACGTTGCTTGAGTCATCTTTGCAACCTGAGCAGGTTGAGTCTCTTTTAGAGCTGTATATAAAGGCGATTGAGTCACATAACGTACCAACCTCTCTGCTGGTTCAGTTGATTAGAAGCCTTGCCGATGTGAAAGGTTTTGAAGCAGCAGCAACGCAAAGCCTGCAAAATTTTGTCAATAAACTTGATGAGCAGACACTGGAACATCAGTTTGACATGAGTGTCAGACAAGCGGCATTTGATGCACTGTCCCGCTCCGAGAACTCCAGTTGTGAGCAATTAATTAAAACGTCTCTGTTTGGTATTAATGCCTACCCAGATATCATTGAAGTCGATGTTGTTGAGCCCAGTCAGGAGGCTATAGATGAAGAGACCGCGCAAGCTCTTCACCTTGAACAGATGCTCGATGAGCATGAATCCAATTTGGACGCTCCAGTGGGAATTGTAAATACGCCGAGTTCAACTCTGGGTGCCATACAACAGGCCACCATCGAAACTGAACTAGCCCAGTCGGAGCCAGAACCGGATCAGCAGCAACACATCGTTGATATGGTTGATGAGTTAGATGCGGACTTAGATGATTATGCTCAGATCGTTAAGGCGAACTTCGACAGTGCAGATAACCTGAACCTTAACCGTAAAAAAATTGCAAAATTACCTACTTTATCCAATAAAGTACTGGCAATTAAAGCGTTGGGACAGTCGGAAAATGCAAACGCAGCAGAATGGTTGATAGAGTCAATTCTTGGTGCAGAGGCGAATGAATTAAGAGAGATTTTCCAATCCCTTAAACGGCTGAAAGTAATGAACCCTAAGAACAAAATCGTAGATAACGGAATAGGGGCTGCTGGGAATATTGTTTATCATGGTGATGATCTGACAAAACAAGCCGCTATCAGTTTTCTTGCGGTTATGCCTGCGAGTAAGGCGGTTCCGTTATTGGTACAAGCCCTGACGGATCAAAACGACCATGTGCGTTTGTGCAGCTTAAATGCCTTAGAACATCATATGCAAAAGATAAAGCTTAATCAGAAAGCACTTGTTTCTGTTGCTGTGAAAAAATGTTTGCAAGACTCCGCCGGAGGCGTCAGGCAGCAGGCGTTAAAACTTGCCGCATTATATAAAACTACTATCGATGCAGATCTCCAATCGCTGGTGGACTTAGCATTAGACGATGAAGAGTGTCATAAAGTGGCGGATTTGGCGTTTGGTGATAACCGGATGGAGGTACTAACGTTAATTAGCAGTAAACTGCCGGAGTTGAAAGATCATCATCAACCCAATGCCATTAAACTGATTGGTCAGTTGATAGCAGGTTAAGTACAGGCGATGAGTGTTTGAAGTCAGCTGACTCTCATCGCTAATTAACACGGGTATAAGCACCAGTAATTGGGTATTATCAATAAGTTATCGTTGACGCATGAAATAATGGCTTGTATGGAAAATGAAAATGCGCTACCACAAAAAAGGGTTTATATAACAGAGTTATTGTTATGGATGATCCCTGGCTATATTGCTCTAGCTGTCGTGATGGGTATGCATTACATCCTTAGTATTGAAAATGATGAGCAATATGCGCTGCACAATGAGCGCATTATTGTTGATCTGATTGAAGAAGTATTGGGAGAGACATTGACCCGTATGTCTTCCGACGCGAAAAATTTGTCTTATGTTACCAGCCAGATACTGTCCAGAGATCCAGACCCCATACCAGAACTCGATGCCTATTTCCGGCAGCTAAGCGCTAATAATCAAAATTACGATCAAATAAGATTTATTGATACGCAAGGTTGGGAGCGTCTCCGGGTAAATAATGATGGTGGGGAAATCTCCACAGTACATCAGCAAGAATTGCAAAATAAGTCGCATCGATATTACTGGCAGTACTCGAATAAGCTGAATCGAGATCAGGTTTACATTTCACCAATGGACCTCAATATAGAAGAAGGGAAAGTCCAAACACCTGCCAAGCCGACAATCCGGGTGGGCACACCTGTTTTTTCCAAGAACGGGAAGCGTATCGGAGTCATTATTCTTAACTACGAAGGCAAACAATTAATCAATAAACTGTTTGGTGTTGCCCCAAGCTTTATTAACCACGTTTATCTGTTTAACCCTCAGGGTGTTGCCGTTATTCACCCTACAGACAGTGGAGAAGTAAATTTCGCGATAGACACAAAAGATGATATTCCTGATACGGTGTTCCGTTACTTGCAAACGTCGGTGAAAGGACAAACTCTCGATAATGATAATTATTATACGTTTGCACAGGTATTAGCTCCCAATAACGGAAAATGGACAATAATATCCGAATTTCCGTTAACCCGATTCAACCTATCGAGAATTGCATTTAGTGATAATTATAGCTGGCTTTATGCATTGCTATTTCTAGCGATGAGCGCTGTAGCGGGAATGTTTAGCCGTTATCGGGTTCAAACCCGGTTTTTACGCTATCAAAAGCGCTACGAACAGCAGTTTCGCCATACGTTGGAAAATATTCAGTTAGCTGCCGTTAGTATCAACCATCATGGTGTAATCATTTTTTGCAATGACTACTTTTTATCATTAGTAGGTTATCAGCGTAGTGAAGTTATTGGCCATTATTGGATAAAACGTTTCATTCCTGAAGAATTGCAGACTCAGGCGCAGGAAGCGTTGGACGAGGCCATTCGACAAAAAGCGCATCAACCACAAAATGAAAGCGTTGTGCTTAGTAAGTCTGGTGAAGTCCATTTGGTTTCCTGGACCTCGACTTTTACGGAGTCTAAAGAAAAAAGGGTGACATTAACGCTACTTGGCGAAGATGTTACAAAGCAAAAGATGGCACAGGAACAGTTACAGCAGTTAACTCATGCGGTTGAGAGTAGCCAGAACTCAGTTATGATCACGGATTTGAAGGGTAAAATTGTTTATGTAAACCCAGTATTCTGTGAATTATCCGGATATAGCCGAGAAGAGGTGATGGGTAAGACTCCTCAATTTTTGCAGTCAGGAGAGATGGGTTCGGAAGATTATAGTGAACTCTGGGCCATATTGAGGGAAGGCAAGGAGTGGCGAGGAGAATTCCATAACAGAAAAAAAACCGGTGAAATGTTTTGGGAACGAGCAAGAATATCGCCAGTAAAGGATGTTGAAAATCGCACCTTATATTACGTAGCGGTGAAGCAAGATATTACGGAAGAGAAGCGCTTAGCAACTGAAGTTGAGAGGCAAACTAACGAGCGGATTCATCATGAGAAACTGGCCGAAGTTGGCAAGGTTGTTAATATGATTGCTCACGATCTTCGCAACCCGCTAAGTTCGATTAAAATGGTGTTACAAATTCAGGCAAGAACAAACCAAAACGAGATGTTTGATATATCGCTTGAACAAGTAAGATATATGGAAGCGATTTTACAAGAACTCTTAGCCTATTCAAAACCCGATCTATTCCAACCTGAATGGCTTGATATCAATAAGCTTTTAGAGGCTGTTGTTGCCAGTCAACAGAAGATAGCAAAAGAATCTAATGTTAGTTTTGATGTGTTATTTCAGCCGAACCTGCCAACAGTATATGCTGACCCCATCAAGCTACGTCAAGCACTGCAGAATGTGCTAATTAACTCAATACAGGCCGTTAGTTCTGTGGATAATGGAATAGTTCGTGTAACGTCAAATATCATGATTACTGATTCAAATACCGAACTCTTAATCGGAATAGAAAATAACGGTTTATCTATTGACCCATGCATTACCGATAAAATATTCGAGCCGTTTTTTACCACCAAAGCGAAAGGGACAGGATTAGGTCTCGCAATTGTTAAACGAATCATTGACGCACATAACGGGCAAATACAACTGATACCCTTGTATCCAATAGGGACGCAAACAAAAATACGTTTGCCTACGTCGCCACAAAGTATACAAATGAAAGGAAACGTTTATCCATGAGAAGAATGTTAATTGTAGACGATGATACCGGAATAAGCCGGACACTTCAGCTTCACTATCAGTCTCAGTCATTCGAAGTGGAAATAGCACATTGTGTTGATGATGGGGTAGATCTTGCGAAACAATTTCAACCTAATGTTATTATTTTGGATATTCGTATGGAAGGCAAATCTGGCCTGGAAGGATTACCTGAATTTAAGCGCTATTGTGAAAACGCCAGAGTAATAATGATCACCGCTTTTCATGATATGGATAGCACCATTGAAGCAATGCAACAGGGGGCTGACGAATATATTCACAAACCAATTGATATTGATGAGCTAGACAGGGCTATCAATGTCGCGATTGAGTATCAAGCGTCAAGCCATCAAAATGCTGTATTGATCCCCGATACATTTGGAAACTCCATGGTTGGTTCTTCCAATGCGATGAAGGAGATTTATAAGACCATAGGTCGTGTCGCACAAACCAATGCCTCCGTGATGATTACTGGTGAATCGGGCACAGGAAAGGAGATGGTCGCTCGGGCAATTCACAAAGCGGGAAGGATAAAAGGGGCACCATTTGTTGCTTTAAACTGTGCGGCATTGGTTGAAAATTTACTTGAATCAGAGATGTTTGGTCATAAAAAAGGGGCGTTTACGGGAGCTGTTTCTGATCAAACTGGTAAATTTGAATTGGCCAATGAAGGAACGCTATTTTTGGACGAAATTGGTGAATTGTCTCCTCAAATTCAAGCTAAGTTATTAAGGGTTTCGCAAGAAAAAGAATTCATACCTGTTGGTAGCAAAAAAGCGTTTAAAACAACGGCACGCATTATCTCAGCGACAAATATTGATTTCGAATCAAAAATAAAGCAAAAGCAATTTAGAGAAGATCTCTTTTATAGGTTGCAGGTAGTACGAATCCACCTCCCACCTCTTAGAGAGCGTAAAGAAGATTTGGAAGCACTCATACCCAGTTTGTTAGCAAGAGCAAACAAAGAATTAGGTACTAGAGTATCTAAAGTAGCTATTGAGTCTATGGATGTTTTACGTTCGTATAGCTGGCCAGGCAATGTGAGAGAACTTGAGAATATGCTGACTAAGGCTGTTGCTTTATGCCCGGGTGATATTTTAACCGCTGATCTTTTTGATGATTTACGATCTGAGATAAAACCCGAATCGGAGCAGCTACAGCACCTCAATTCACTAAGTCTAGAGGACATAGAATATAACCATGTTTTACGTGTGCTTGAAAATATGAGCGGACACAAAGGGAAAGCATGTGAAGTATTAAAAATTAGTCGACCGAGGTTACAGCGAATTCTCGATCGCAACGAAAATCTTTAAGTCAGAATGGAGATACTCCTAATATGGTTTGAACTGAAATTATTTATTGGGTTTTATCTCCAATCGATTGAAATTTAAACCGTACTCAATCAACATTGAATGTAAATCTTCAATAAGAACGGGTTTAGTTAGAACTTTGTTTATGCCTACTAGCCTGAATTCTTCATGATCTTGTTTCAAAGCATCTGCGGTAAGAGCAATAATGGGAATTGTTTTAGAAATATTTTTACGAATAAATGAAGTTAGTTCGACACCATCCATATTGGGCATTTTAATGTCTGTAATAACGAGGTCATATGTACACTTGAGCAAGAGATGATTTTTTGCAATTAATCCATCCTCCACGGCATGCACGTGACAACCTAATTGCTGCAATTGCCGGGTAATAATCTCTTTGTTAAAAATGTTGTCCTCTACGATTAGTACTCGCAGCGAATCGAAAATTTGAGAGCTCTTACGTTTATCAGATGTTATTGATACCACTGGAATTACGGTTCTACACTTAAAAAAAATAGTAATGGAAGTGCCAATACCCGAAATAGACTTTACCGTAACATGGCCATTTAGTAGTTTTATATATTCACTAGCGACATTTGCACCCAATCCAGACGAGCTTTCTTGTTTATGGCCGAATTGAAGATAAGGCTTTGAAAAGTTTCTAAGGTCTTCCTGTGACATGCCAATACCATTGTCTTTTATTTTTACTTTAATCACAGCACTATGGTTTGATGTTTCATAAACGTCGTAGCTAATATTGACATAACTATTTTCTTTCTCAGGATCGGCATACTTAATCGCATTGCTTACGTAGTTGAGAATTATCTGACGGAACTTATTTTTATCTAAGTAGATATCCAGTTTGGATTGACCTTTAATGTTTAGCGTACAAGTATCATCTTTGATTAAAGGTAAAGAGATTCGTAATACATGTTCGAATATGGTGTTGGGTGAAAATTGCTCGTAGTCGAGTTCCATTACACCAGACTCGATTTTGGAGAGGTCGAGAATATTATCAATATGATTTTTTAACGATATGGAAGAAGAACTCAGTGTTTCTATGTGACGACCAGAATGTATGCAACTAATACAATGACTATCGCGCTGCATCAAACCGATCGTACCAATAATTCCGTTCAAGGGAGTTCGTATCTCATGGCTCATTTGGGCAAGGAACTTACTTTTGGCATTATTTTTCAGCTTTTCAACTTCTCTATTTTTATTGGAAATGCTATATGCATTAAAAATAAAGAGTATGAAGGCTAGTGTGAAAATGAAAAATATCACAATAACTATTATAAATAATTTTGTAGTGCTATTATACTGGATTAAATATTCATTTTGTTTAGCACTGTTATTTTCGATAAGTATATAAATATTTTCTAATTTACTATCTATATCCTTCTTTATGCTTATGTAGTCAATATGAATAATAGAGAAAGCTTTGAACGCATCTATGTATTCAATAATGTTTTTGTGCAACTTGTCTAATTGAGTTAACTGGCTTTCATCTTCAATTATCCCTCTGAGATAGGCGATTTTTCTATTTATTTTAATATGTATATTTGAAACTTTAATTAGCAACTTCTTCTTCTTTTTTATGTCTTGAGTCAATTGAAAGTCTCTATCCCACTGTCTTGCTTGCGCAATTATAATAGTGAGCTCTTTACCTAACTCTGTAATGTCTTCGGAATATTTATAGGATAGTTCACTTAAGCCATGCGTTAATTTTAGAGTATAGTTGTAAGAGGAAATAGCTGCCGCTACCATTTTTTTTCGTAGATTATCATTTTTATTTCTCAGTAAAAATAAAGAACTAAGTTCAAGTAAAAATTCTTCTTTGAATTGTGCGTATTCACTAATGGATTCTTTTTTATACGCATTGTTAATGTTTAGACTTTCAGAGTGCTGATTCAAAGAATCCATTAGTATCTTCATGTCTTTCTTGTCACCTGTAGATATAACTTGCTTTGATTCAAAAATAAGTTTGTTTAACGTCTTAGAAATTGAGAGCGAATGAAGCTGTGCTTCAATCAACTTTTGTTTGGTAGAGTAGATGTTGTATAGGTAAGTCGCAGAAACTATCGCTAAGAGTGTAAAAACCGTGATTAATAATAAATAGTAACTGTGGTTCTTGTAGTATATTTTCATAATTCCTGTAAAAAATTAAATGAACGATGAACGATGAATGATAACATTTACTCGTGGAATGTTTATTAGCATTTCGAAGATGAAATGTATTTATATATGCTATATGTAAATTTTAAAACCTACGTAGAATAACCAAATAACATACGTAGTAGCGTGGTAGAGCATTAATGATAGAGTTTGGAGCAATACTGAAGCGTTTAAGGAGCTATATGGAGCTTAGCCAAAACGATTTGGTTAATTTGATTGCTAAAAATGATTCAAAATTTTCAGGACTGGATGTCGTCACAATAAGTCGTTGGGAAAATGACGTAGTGATCCCTACTCATCGAAAGCAAGTAGAGCTGTTTTTAGCTGCGGGTTATTCATTATTTGACTATGTAGAAAAAAATAGTGACCTTCTAAACTTATCATTTACGCATCATAATATAAAGGAGTCTTATGTATGGGAGAATTCAGATTCTTTAGAAATTAGTAATGTAATTTACAAAGTAATTGACTCTGGAGATGGTGAAGGAAATAAAACATTCTGTGTGTTATATAGTGATAAGGCTGGAATTCCAGTGGGTCAATTGACATATAACATTATGTCTGAGCAACAGTATTGGAAGTTGCTAGGTAGAAGAAGTGTAGACACTGAGGAAATCTCTGTAAAAGGCCCTCCCTGTATGGTGATCAATTCAATATTTTGCCTTTCCGATCAAATTATCATTCATATGCTCGGGTTTATAGTAAAAAAACTTTTACATGGCGAAATTGAATATATTGGCTACTTTAGCAATAACAAAAAATCAAACATTAAAAGGTTCTTAAAATCAATTGGTTTTAAGACATATGATGATAAAGGTACTTTTTCATCATATGTCCTGTCATATTTTGATGCTATCTACAATAGAGAACTGTTCCATTGTGCCGCTATTTCAGAACAAAAAGGTGTTGCTAATGTCAATGTCAACAATTCGTAAAAATATTCTTATCGTGGAGGATCAACCATTTTTTCAAGAAGTTCTATGCTCTGCATTGAAAAAATCGATACCGGAAGCAAAAAATATAGAATGCGTAAACAGTGGCAACAGTGCAATACGGTCATTGAAGCGATATTTCAATGAGATTAAGGTTGTTTTTCTGGATATAAAGATGGAGGACGGAGATGGAATTTCCGTATTAAATTATCTGGTAGAGAAAGAGTTATCTCATATACCCGTATATATAGTAAGCTCTTTAGATCGTGACTTTATTGAATTTGTTATGAAATCAATAGTTGACTTAGATGTTAGAGTTGTTGGATTTATTCCCAAGGAAACTCCAAACTCAATTTATGAACGTATCGAACTGCTGAGAAGCGATATTGTTAAGTATATTTTTCAAGCATATTCTGGAGTTGATAAAACGAGAATTGATCGTCACTATCTACAAAAGGATATAATATCGCAAATTGACGATGATTTAATGCTTTACGTGCAACCAAAAATTGAATTACAGACCGAAACAATAGTGGGTTTCGAAGTATTAACCCGGTTGTGTAATGATTATGATGGCATAATCGAACCTAGTGAGTTTCTCCCTCTGCTTACTACACATTTATTAAATAAACATTTTAATATCACCGTGATTAAGCAGTCATTTTTGTTACAATCCGAACTTGTTTCAAAGGGGGTTATTACCAATCTTTCCATTAACATAGACCCCTGGGCATTGGAATGCTCGGCGTTTGTCGATGAAATAGAAAAATTGACCAAGGACTTTGACTTCGATCTTGGGTCTATAACATTTGAACTGACAGAGCTACCAGGAGACGATTCAAGTCAATTACACTTAAACATAGCTAAGTTGAAACTCATGGGGTTTAAGTTAGCCTTGGATGATTTTGGTAAAGGTTTTTCGAATATGGATAGATTGAATGACATACCATTCGATGAGATAAAATTTGATAGAAGCTTAATACTCGAACTGACACGAGACAAAAATAGTGAGGCATTATTGCAGGCCTTAATTGAGTTTGTGCTGAGTCGGGGATCAAAAGTAACCGCTGAAGGTATTGATAATGCTCAGCTAGCAGAGTTGTTGAAAGAGATGGGATGTGATGAGGCCCAAGGATATTATTACTCAATACCTAAGCCTTCAAGCGAAATTCATATTATGTATAAAAATATGTTTAACCAAAGAATATCAAAGTTGTTAGGTAATATAGACAGAGCGACCTTTACTACTTTGTATGATTTGTTTTTTGATGATTTTTATAATGCAATAGATGATTTTGTCGTTGAACATCATACCCACGGTATCAAACAAAATTTTGATGATGAAAAGAAAGTATTTGCACACCACATCAGAGGAATGATGAAAACGGCTGGTTTTTACGAAAGCATACGGCATATTGACGAATATGAGAAGTGTAATAGGGTGGAGTGTTTGATTGTGTTAAAGAAATCTATTTCATATTGTCAGAAATTCTATTTTATTAAATAGTATCTTCTTCTGTTTTGAATAATGATGAAATGAAATTTATCTCGTTGTCAGATAGATGGCTATCCACTTCATTTTGAATATTGTTTTTTTT
>ASRM01000112.1_pt1 | contig 15104 bp, 11 predicted proteins | sample 693238 | NCBI WGS metagenome assembly ASRM01 (sample SAMN02169242, study PRJNA158439) | bioreactor metagenome | isolation source: day 74 sample from continuous culture bioreactor inoculated with sediment... | place: Germany: Bremen
GAAAACCCACATACCTTTACTGTCTGCAATGCTTACCGCATCGCTTCTTTCCACTCCTGGAAAGTCCGGTGCCCGCTGCCAACCTTTCTCGAGGTTATTCAACTCAAGAAAAAAGAAACGCTTCCCTGCGCTACCCAAACCAGCGTAAAGCGTATGACCATTCTCCGCTGCTACGCCGTTTTTTACCCCCTCAGGTAAATCTGGCAAACGAGTAAATACTACAGACATCATGACTCCTGTTATTAATCTTGAATGCTTACGTTACTGCCATTCCAGCTAAGTAAATAAGCGGTTTTAGTTGCTTTGCGGGCACCATCTTCACCCCCCACGATAAGAACACCGTCTTTGGTTGTAAATGATGCGCCATAAGCCAAACCTTTTGGTAGGTCGTTAACCTGACTCCACAAACCATCTTTATAGATGTACATTTCAGGATTAAACGCTTTGCCGAATCCGTTATGAGCGAACATGTTGCCACTTTCAAAAGCGCCTTTCGCACCATGGAAGTTCGCCCCACCAGCAACAATTAATGCACCATTACTTTCTCCAGCGAATGCACCCGCGACACCTTCTTGTACCGTTGCCGATTCAGGAGCAGGAAGAGCATGCAAACTTTGCCAAGGTTGTGGTTGGCCATAATTAAATTGCTTCACTTCTGATGTTCTTAAACCCGGTTTAATTTCGCCACTAATGATGGTGGTTTGCTTGCCGTTATTAACCAATGCCGAACCACAGTTTGGAAGGTAAGGTGATTGACCTAAATCGCTCCACTTTCCAGTCTCTGGCTTAAAGCTTAATACTGAACGGTTCCACTTATAGTCCAGTGGCTTCATGCCCATATAATCATCGACAATTTTCTGCCACTTTATCGGCTCTTTTTTCTTGTCTGTTGCCATTATGTCTGAAAGGTATTTATCAAAATAACCTTTGTTATATCCACCAAAAAACACCACGTTTTTTCCATCTGGTGAATATGATGCTGCACCTAACAACCCGACGGGTGAAGTCGTGTTTACTTGCGCCCATGCATCCGACTTAACGTTATAGCGATAAACAGTATCGAACAAAATTGGTGCCGAATCAGAGGCTTGCACTTTTCCTGAGCCTCCGAAGATAAATATTTCATCACCAACAACAGAAGCAGTAGCACCACTTCGTGCAGGCCCTGAAAAAGTTGCTTTTTTCTGCCAGCCTTTACCTACGCTTTTTAGATCCAACATATAAAATTCTTTACCTGCAGAGCCCAGCCCTACAAATAATTTGTCGCCCAGCTGTGCACTTACACCACTTTTTAATCCCACTGGTAAGTCCGGCCATTGGTTGTCTGCTAAAGCTGGCGTGCACGCAAGCAACGAAGCGATAACTAACGACGATTTGAAACAGGTTATAGATTTTTTATTCATTATCTTAATGTCCTTATTTATACCGATTGTTTCTTTTGAATTGTTGTTGTCGGTAAGTATTATCAATTAATGAAAAAATATTTCTTTGATCAAGATAACAATAAAAATAATTTTTATCTTTATTGCAAAAAAAACTCTTCTTTCGACGAGTCTTTTACAAGTTATTTTATTTCAACCAGTTAACTCAATAGTGGCATAACAACTTCGGCTGTCTCTACTACTGATTCCGTGTATTCCGGATACGTCTCTAAGAGAGAGTTTACTAATACATCAACCAACAACAATGCACCAACTTTAGACGCGAACGCACCTCCTGTCAGTGGTCCTTCAGGGCGAGCGGCAACCAGCATTTCACTGGAGATAGCCGACAATGGGCTATGGCTGATATTGGTTAACGTTACTACCGGAATACCACGTTTATATGCCTGCTTCGCAGCATGAATAACTTCCCTAGTAGAACCGGAACTAGAAACAGAAATCCACAGATCTCCCTTGCTGCATCGTGCTGCATTCATAGTGGCTAAATGAGTATCTTCATACATCGTCACTTTTTTGCCGATTCGAAGCAGTCTGAAAGCTAAATAACGCCCTACAATACTCGAAGCACCAACACCGACACAGCTGATAAATTGAGCCTGATGAATTAACTCACATATACGTTTCATTGACTTTCGGTCAATCAACTTTGCCGTATCTTGTAGACTGGCAACGGCTCCCTGAGCCGAGATATCACAAATATCTCCCTCACTCGGGATAACATTCTGATTAGCAACTTGGCTAATATCTACCGCCAGAGCCATTCTAAAGTCAGAATAACCTTTGTACCCCATATCACGACACAAACGTACAACGGTCGCTTCACTTGTCTTAGTATTTCGAGCCAGCTCAGTGATGGTCTGAAATTGAACATCGTGAGAATTCTCTAAGATATAGGTAGCCACCAGTCTTAATTTTTTGCTAAGAGGTTCGATGTTAGAACGCAGTCGAACTAATAAATTTTTGGGCGAATTCACAATAGCCTCTTTCTGGAATTTTTTTCTGCATTAATATATCAGGTTCAGTATATACCCATTGACGCTATACACTAGCTTATATTTTGCCAAGCACTTGGATTAATTGCGCTTTGTGCTCATCACACAACGGCAGGAATGGCTCTCTACATTCACCATAATCTATGCCTTTCTCTTTCATTGCAAACTTAATACCCTGATATACCCCAACTTTGACCAGTACTTCGGTCACTTCATTAACCTGATGCTGAAGTTGCAACGCTTTACTCGCATTGCCTTCAGCCATTGCATTAAAGATGTCGACGTAGTGCTTTGACATTAAGTTGTAGGTACTGCCAATGCCTCCACTGGCTCCCATCTGCAATCCGTTAATCAGCATGGTATCTTCACCGTGGAAAATAATACTTTGCGGGCATTTTTCTCTTAGCCTTTCAATGAAAAACATGTCATTCGTCGTATGCTTAATACCGATAACATTGTCTAAAGCAGACAACGCAAACAACTCATCATGACTAAAATTAACGCCAGTTGTGCCCGGAATATTATATAAAATCACGGGTAGCGAGGATATCTTCGCCAGTGACTGATAAAAATGGGTAATTTCGTACTTAGTGAAAGCATAATAATACGGTGGTGTCGCCGATACCGCTTGATACGCTTCTTTTTCAACGCACCCTAGCAAAATTTTGACTTCATGCAGTGAAATCGCACCCACGTGAGCGATCAGCGGAACTCGTTGATCAACTATCTTTGATACCGCTTTAAAAACATCTTGTCTCTCATCCAACGTCATCATAAAACACTCAGACGAACTGCCGCCAACATAAAACCCATGTACCCCTTGCTGTAAGTGGTACTCAATCATAGGTTCAAGTTTTTCAAGCGCCAATGCTCCATCAGGATGAAAGGGGGTCATTAATGGTAAAAATATGCCTTGCATTGGAGCTCCTATAGGCCATCTGGTAATTTGATTGCCCGATATTACTGTCGGGCGCGCCATTACATACTAAAGATGATTTTCATTATAAAGAACTATACTAAAAATAATTTTTTTCATCAAGAGGTGACTTTATGGCAACGAACATAATATATGCAAGGCTAAGAACTGCGGACCTTTATCAACAAAGCCCCCAGTTTAACCAGTTTTTGCGACTGCCTGAAGAGCATAAACAGCCCTCCAACAGGAAGACTATAATTCATCCATTTTGCTGATATCCCTAGCGTTATTAACTCAAAAAAAGCCGTGCGCTGAACATGCTGGTAGCCAAGAAAAATGATGACAACGATAGAGGCTAATACCGCTAATTCCAGCGTTATGGTTAACAATAATCGAGGAAACTCGGCCAGTTTTTCTGAAAAAAAAGTAATGCTCACGTGTGAGTTGCGCTTTATGGCGATAGCGCCCCCTATCAACGCCATATACATAAATAGAACCCGGGCAAGCTCTTCACTCCATATAGACGGATCATTAAGCAGCCACCTTGTGATGATCTGCCAGGTCAGCAGTACCATCAGGCACAGCAATAAAGAAATGGCGATTATCTCTTCCAGGTTATTCATCACTCGTCGAAACACACTGCCTCCAGGATAATGGTGCTTACTTTGAAGCCTAGCTTATCCCCTGATGACATCAAGCTTATTATTTTGCCCATAACCTATTACCTATTACCTATTACCTATTACCTATTACCCATCACCTATAACCGATTACCCACTACCCATCGCCTACCGCCTACCGCCTACCGCCTACCATGATCAAATTGACTCAGATTGATTAAAACAATATGCTTTAATTAATCGACTTAACACATATTCAGAGCGTATTCGTGCTTCGACCTCAATCTACCCACACTCACATCCAGACCGACAATATTCTTCTTGTATTAGAGCACATCAGAAACAACCCAAAAATCACCAAAGCGCAGTTATCAAGTGCGTTGAATATTACGTTTCAAGGTGTCACCAACATCGTAAACCGGTTAGAAAAAAGCCTGCTCATTAGCAAAATACAATGTGAATATTCAGGTCGTGGAAAACCCGCCATTGGATTTCAGGTTAACCCGAATAGCGCTTACGCCTTGGGTTTTCATTTAGATCATGAACAACTTATCGTGGTACTAACCAACTTAGCAGCCGAGGTTATCGACGAGCAAATTGCTACTTGTTCTTACGCCAGCCCGGATATCGTTATTCCTTTAATCGAACATTACACACAATCACTGATTGAGAAGCACGCCATTCCCAAAGAACGTTTTCTTGGCGTTAGTATCGCCATGTCTGGTCCTTTTAATGTTCCCGACCTTACCTCGAAAGGGCCCACAACATTACCGGGCTGGTACAATTGCAATTTAGAACAAGAAGTCGCCAAACGTATTAAACAACCCGTATTCATCAATAATGAAACCTCGGTTGCGGCTATGTACCAACTTCTTTTTAATCGCAATCAATACTCGGATAACTTCTTGTACATTTATTGTGGGTTAGGGCTCGGCGGAGGATTGATTCTAAATGGCCAACCTTATCTTGGTACGCGTGGGAATGCGGGTGAAATCGGACATATCCCAGTATGCGAACATTTTAAAGAGCCATGTAGTTGTGGTAACAACGGTTGCCTAGAGCAGGTATTCTCCTTGCACGCGTTCTATTCGCAACTTCAGAAAAAAGGTATCAATTGCACGACACCTGCCGAACTCGAACAACTCATGTCGCAAGAACAGCCAGAGCTTATTCAGATACTATCCGATGCTTCAGTCTATCTTAAAAAAGCCATTCTAGTTTTTGAGAACATACTGGATCTGAATACCATTTTTTTCGCCGGAATTTTGCCTGAGAATGTGCTGCTGTTTTTGAAAAACAAACTCGCTGATTTATATCCTTCGGTACGCAATGGCATACATATTAATAATCGCCTTCAGTTTCGTACCATCGAAACCAATGCGATTGCTCATGCCGCTTCTGTCTACCCGTTGTTTATTGTCGATAATGATAAATTCAAGGACATCCTGAAAATATAATCATCTAAGCTCATAATAATTAAAGATATTAATTAGCATTCTATTAACTAAAACGAGTGCTAGTTAACCTTTTTAAGATAAAAACCTTTATTTTTATTGATGAATATTTTCTTCAAATTGTATATTCATGAAGAAATTTATTTTCATATAACAATAAGGAATGAAATCTTGAAACACAATCTTATCCACATCGCTTTAATTTTTAGTGCGTTCTCTACCACCGCAGTCGCATCAGAAGAGTTTAAATTTGCGGCTGATGAATACCCGGTTTCGTATCAAAACGTTGCCGGACAAGGACTGGAGATAGAAAAACTAGCAACGCAGAAATACCCTGTGATCAATAATGACAACTCTTTTTATGCCAACGGCTCCTATACGGTTGATCATCCGGGACAAATGGTTCTGTTTGACCTCTTTGTCGCAGATGATTTTCTGGATGAATATCGAATTCCTTCCATCACGCAAACACAAAGCGGAAAGTTAATCGCCGCCATAGAAAAAAGAGAGGCTAACGGTGATAAATCCTCGAATGATATTGTAATACGTACCAGTACCGATGGCGGAAAGATCTGGACAGACGAACAGATTGTTGCGACAGATCAAATCTCTTTTAATGACCCCAATTTCGCAGTTGCAGACAACGGTGATATCTATTTGTTTTTCAACGCACTCGATTCTCATGCCGGTTCTACTATTGGTAACCCGACGAATATGCAAACCGGGGTAGTATACGTCGCCAGAAGTACAGATGACGGTGATACCTGGTCTATACCTCAGGTACTGAAAACCAGTCATCCGGAAGGCCCACGATCATTCACGGTTTCTCCGGGTGTTAGTGTGGTGCTCAAAAATGGTACCAATCAGGGAGACATCATACTGCCAATTAGAGTTAACCACACGGCGGATGGTATTAGCGGGCTTACAGCGGATGTTGATATTCGAGCAGGCACCATTCGACTGACTGTTGATGATAGCGGCATTGTAAAAACCAACTTTGGTTCTACAAACCCAGACGCAGAAGTAAACGAATATCAAATTGCCGAGATGGGCTCACAAGACAGCCTTTATTATATTTCTCGTGATACTGACGGACTTTCGTGGGGCGAAACCAGCAGAACACTTTATTCAAGTTCTTATGACAACGGCCAGAACTGGAATAACAATGCTTCATTCGGTTTCTTTACCACTCGAACTCAATCCGGATTATTACGCTCAGATTATGACAGTAATACACGCTATTACTACAGTACCCCAACCGGAGAATATGATTACTCTAAAGGGCGTCATCAAGGTTATATTTTTGAGTCTGCTGCACAAGGAGAAGGCATTTCGTGGAAAAACTCACATAAAGTTAAAATAACCGACCTTTACTTTGGTAACTCAACCATGGTGGATTTAGGCGACAAGATCGGTTTGATATATGAATTCGCTGAAGACAAAACAGGCCTGAATGTAGGCAAAGTGTCCAGAATCCGTTTCATGAGCCTGAACAAAGACTATATTCGAAACGGTGAAAACGCTTGGCCATCAAACTAAATGTTCGATGAATGACTTTGCCTTAAAATCAGTGCCTTGATCAGGAACCCGTAAATTTCCGCGAAACAAGCACCTTGAAGTGACCGAAACATAAAACTCTTATAGAGCTACTTGCTTAGGTAAGTAGCTTTTTATGCTTCTTGCGGTTGAAGTTCATACTTTCACATTCTCATATCCACTCGATTACTGCCACTTTGCCAAAATAGACAAGCGCAAAGGTACAAGTAATCAAACATCAGTCGTCACATTTCGGCCTGACTAACCGGCTCAGCACTGTCAATTCTGATAATTTTTAAAAGAGTATAAGTATTTGTTCATGATTACATTTTGCTTCGTTTTTTTCATAATAGTTCACTTTAAAAGACTTATTCACCCTATCAAAGCATTGTGGCTTTTTTAGACATAAATAGTTAACGATTGTCGAACAATTACTTGAGGGTACTGCTGACGTCACTAAATAAAGCAGGTATCATGAATGAAAATTTTAGGTTGAAACTGTGAGTTTTGTTGAACTTACTATAGAAAGCAGTTGATTGTCTTAGCTGCAAGGTTAATATGGCGACAAATAAAAGAAAATGGCAAGTAATGATAGTATTTGTCAGATTTTTCAGATGTCGCGACCTCCGGAGAGGATCGTATGAAAAGTGCTATTGAGCGGCGAATGGAGATCGCTAATATTGTTGGATTACAAGGAAAGGCGCATGTAGATGAATTGTCGAGATTATTTAACGTATCCGGCTCCACAATAAGAGGTGATCTGCGATTTTTAGAGCAAGGTGGTTTTATCATCCGCTCTCATGGTATTGCCATTATTAACAAAGGTCAGGTATCCAAATTTTCGGCAAAATCTCAGACGGAAGGAGGACAACACAACAGAGAAACGACTTTTGAACATGAGAACGTTAAAGGAACGAGTACGCCGTTTACCCAATCTATCGGTGGGTTACTCCAAGAGTTGCTGAAACCAAATGACACAGTGTATCTGGATGGCAATAATATGATTCAGCAAGCCATGAAAATGATACCTGACTTGGATCCAATGGTCGTGATGACCAATGATATAAGTTTGATGGGTGACTTGATCCAGCATAAAAACATGAAAGTCATTATGTCGGGTGGGATTGTTGAACCAGAAACAATGAAATTTGTTGGTTCACAGGTTCTTTCTAATCTCAAAAGATACAGATTTAACAAGTCGATCATAAAAGTAGATGGCTTCAATAAGAAACTAGGTTTTTTTGCACAATCAGAGTTTGAGGCCGATGTGGCAAAACTGCTTTGTGAACTTTCAGAAGAAGTCATCGTCGTCACTGAATCCAAAGAATTGATCAATAGCAACACGTTTTGGATTGGCGATATCAATATTATAGATACATTAATTACCGATGAGGGAATTAGCCAGAGTTACATTGACTGCTTTGAAGCTAACTCCGTAAAAGTGATAGTGTCCAAACCGTAAATATAGGTAGTGACATATCAAGCGTGGGCTTGCCCTTACATGAAAGCGCTTACATCGAGTCTTAATAAATGATGTTGAGTCACCGTGCACAATTCACAACCATTAAAATGACTGTATAGATCAAAACTATTTAATAAATAAACTTTAAATCAGGAAGGAAATATCGATACCAGCATACAGTAAAGTGAAAAATTGAGTATTACATAACTATTATTAATAATTTTATACCCCTTAGCTCAATAACTACCTGGTAATACAGGACTAAAATTTAAAATAAAACTGCCGTAATTTAACAGCAGGAGTTCATCATGTTTGAAGCACTACTCGTTGGCCTTTGGGCCATGCTGTGTGGCATTGATAAATACGATGTTGCACTAAATATACACCGTCCATTAATTACAGGACCAATTATTGGTCTTATTCTTGGTGATCTGCAGACAGGTCTTATTGCTGGTGCAACAATGGAATTAGCCTGGCTTGGTTTAATACCGCACGTTGGCGTACAGCCGCCTGATGTAAATATCGGTGCAATTGCCGGTACAACTTTTGCCATTAAACTCGGCATATCACCCGATGCTTCCGTTGGTATGGCAATTCCATTCGCCATGGCGATGCAAGCGTTAATTATTTTTCTATTCACTTCTTTTGCTCCGGTAATGCAAAAGTGTGATGAGTATGCGGAGAAAGGAGATACTAAGGGCATTGATAATATGCTCTATCTTGGTTTAAGCATACGTTCATTATTATACGGCGTAGTTGCATTTGCATCCGTATATTATGGCACTGTCGGTGCCGATTTCATTATTCAGTACTTGCCCGTAGATGTTATTGATGGCATGGGGGTTGCTGGCCGAATGATGCCCGCTGTTGGTTTTGCCATGCTACTGCGTATTATGTTTAACATAAAATTATTGCCTTATTTTATCTTAGGCTTTTTACTGACCACCTATCTACAAATACCCATTATTGCTGTTGCTATTACATTCCTTTGTTTTGCCGTCTTAGATTATTATCATCAGCAACAAAAAGAGACAGTTGTTGCATTGCCTTCAGAGACTAATACACCATTTAACATGGACTCTGATATCGATGCGTCAGTTCAAACCATCGATGATATTGATACCGAGGCCAAGAAAAAACCTACGCGTTTGGATGATGATATTGATGCCTATCACGATAATGAAGTTCGGAAAGTAATAACAACGCGAGATTTATGGAAAATAGGCTTGCGTGGTTTATTTATGGAAGGCAATTATAATTACGAGCGTATGCAAGCCGGCGGTTTTTGCTTTTCGATGATCCCTGCGTTGAAAAAGATACACCGCAACCCGAGAGATCTGGCGAAATCGTTGAAGAACAATATGGTATTTTATAATGCCAGCCCAAAATTATTCACGTTACCGCTTGGCCTGACTATTGCGATGGAAGAAAATAAGGAAAAGCCATCGACCATCAATTCGGTAAAAGCCGCAACCATGGGGCCAACGGGAGGGATAGGAGACGCTATTGATCATACGACAATGATGCCACTGACTCTGGGTGTCGGTGCTGCGATATCCCTTCAAGGTAATATTGCTGGTCCATTTGTATTCTTTTTACTTTACCAGTCTTATCACTTCTTTGTTTATTTCTGGTTGCTGTTCTTTGGTTATAAATCCGGGGTCGCCGCTTTAGACAAGTTATCAGAACAGGCTCAAAAACTGGGGCGTTCAGCGAATATCCTGGGCCTTGGTGTCGTTGGTGCCATGTCGGCAAGTTTTATCCAGATATCAACACCCTTGGTACTTCACGCAGGAGAAGCAGAGTTATCAGTACAAACGGACCTTCTTGATAAAATTATGCCCAATATACTGCCGTTCACCTTTGTCTGGCTTATGTTCTATTTGATACAAAAAGGCATGTCAGCAAACAAACTGATTTTCGCTACATTGATTGCAGGAATTAGTGGCCGATTGATTGGACTTTTCTGAGTAATAACCGGATTGGACTGGCACCAGTCCGGTAAAAGCTGCAATAAAAAAGGCAAACCTATGTGAAGCGTGCTCGCATAGGTTTGCCTATAATTATCTGATTATACTCAATGGCTCACACCACGACTTATAACTTTCCTTCACTACCACACATTACGATCTTCTGCTGTACAACTTCTTTCATCGCTGCTTTACCTGGCACAATGTACTTGCGTGGATCATTTGCATCAGGATGGTCACCGAAGTATTGTTTCACCGCATCAGCAAAGGCAATTTTGAGCTCTGTTGCAATATTTACCTTACACACACCTAGCTCAATACTGCGACGTACCATGTGCTCAGGAACACCCGATGCCCCATGTAATACAAGTGGAACGTCAACAACCTCACGGATAGCGGCTAAACGATCAAAATCCAAATTCGGTTCTGATTTATAAAGGCCATGCGCAGTACCAATCGAAACAGCCAGTGAGTCAATGCCTGTACGTTGAACAAACTCTGCCGCAGTTGTGGGATCGGTCATAAACGCATCTGCGCTATCAACAATCAGATCGTCTTCCTGTCCGCCTAAGGTACCCAACTCAGCCTCAACACTTGCATCATAGCGATGACAAAAATCAGTCACTTTCGAGACCAGCGCTATGTTCTTCTCAAAGGGTAAGTGCGAACCATCAATCATCACAGAACGTATTCCTGCTTTCACTTTTTGTTCAATGTCCGTAAAGCATTCGTGATGATCAAGGTGAAGAGCTAGTGGCATCTGGTGTTTTTGAGCGGCTTCTTTGCAAATCGCCACCGCGTACTTAGTGCCAGCATAACCGTATGTACCAGGTGTACCTGCTAAAATGACCGGAGAACGCATTTCACATGCTGTTTCAACGACAACTTGAACCGTTTCCAGATTATGGATATTAAATGCAGGGACTGCATATCCGCCTTTTTGAGCACGTTTCAACATTTCACGTGCGGACATTAAATACATGGAACCTCCAAAAACTCATTTAATTAATATAATACAACTTATTCTTTTTAAATATATAAACTAACTTTAATCGGCAGTAGATCACTAATAACACCAACAAGCATGGTCAGTTAAACACCTGGTATTTATGAAATTACGCAACCAAACTTAAATTACAAAAATATCTTTATTGATATATAAAATAACACTACTTAGAACATAAAAAACACAATTAACGTTGCTAGTGACTAACAATAATAACGTTCATTCCCATATCTTTAATTTCGTTATAGAACCCTTTTGAAATACCAGAATCGGTAATAAGTGTACTCACACGAGAAAGTTCACACACAGAGCAATAACTGGTTTTTTCCAATTTTGATGAATCGGCAATAACAATGACTTCTTGAGAAACTTCACACATGGCTCGGTTAATTGCAGCTTCATCTTGATGCGGTGTTGTTATGCCCATTTTAATATCAAAGCCGTCGGCACCCAAAAACAGCTTGTCAAATCTATGCTCTCTTATATACGCCTCTGCTAGCAAACTGGACATAGAGGCCCTGCTCCTTCTGACGTTACCCCCAAGGACAGTCAGGTTTACATTTGAGCGGTTGTATAACTCTCCGGCTATATTCAGTGAATTCGTCATAACCATGAGATTTTCTTTATCGTTTAAATGTGTTGCCATGCTTTCCACCGTGGAACCACTATCCAACAGGATCGAATCACCATTATTGATTAAGTTTGCGGCGTATTTCCCTATCGATGATTTTATTTTCTTATTGGTGCTTTTTTTCTCATTTACCGAAGGAGAAAATGAAAAAACCTCATCAATTATCGCCCCACCATGGCATCGGGCAATAAAATCGTATTCTTTTTCTATTAAATTTAAATCATGACGAATAGTTACCGAAGATACATCAAACTGACTAACCAGTTTATCCACTTTTACAGAACCTTGAGACTTGATAATATCAACTATTTCTGTTCTTCGCTTATGTGCTGTTACCATTTCATACTTCCAGGTCATATTACCAACAAACTGAATGCTCGTTGTTAAAACGAGTCCAATTAATAAATAGAAAAACATTCTCAGTGATAGAGTAATAAAAATTATATGTTTAGTTGGTTAAATACATTTGTCGTTTTAGTTATTCGGACAAAGTCGTTATTAGTCCGAACTATTTCAGTTCAACATTTAAAATATCAAATTCAAAAATAATGGAACATTTTTGATGTATAACAAGTTACGCCTTTTCTCAGAAGGTTATTTTTCGGCCTTTTGGCACGACCTAACCCCATCTCCATCACTTTATCTACCCAGGATTGCTTTAACAAACGACGACTCGTTGGTGTTTGTTGCTGTGTGTAATCACTTTTAAAAATAACAACGACCTCGTTAGTTTTTTTGACTCCAATGACTTTCGCTTCGATGGCGTCTATCTCAAACTCAAAATCCTCTTTTTCTATCTCCAATCGCTCTTCTTGCGCCTGCCAAAGGCCAACTTTATCCCCATTGTACAAAGCCATATTAATTGCTCTTAACGACCAAAAACTGCTAGCAGGACCGCTATAATTGTCTACCAGACGGGTATCATCTGAGAACACACCTTGTGTTGGCGCGCCATTTTTGAGTGCACCATTAGAAATAAAATATCGTAAGCTGGTTGCGAATGCCCTTTTGGCCTGCCCTAGCGACACATCTGAGTTTCCATACTCAACCGCAGCGACCAAAGGACCTGCCGCAGCAAGCCGATAACACGCACTTCGTCCAAACAGTGGTAAACCTTCGGAAGTAAAGAAATAGCGGTAGTGATTTGCATACTGACTCAGTGATTCGCGAACGAAAGTAGCGTCAAATCCCGGATTAATTTGATCTATCCAATACAGTGAGTAATGAAAACCCCAGGCATTATAATAGTCGTAATTCCCTTTTGCTCCGTCCCTAAACCAGCCATCGCCAACATAGAACTCTTTAACCCTGTGATATTTCTCATGGCAAATGAGATCTTCACCCGTCAGGCTTTTTAAAACCATTTGTACAGTTAGCGGAAACAGGTGCCAATTATTGTCTACGGTTTTGCACCCATTCACCTGTTTAAACCAGTGGCTTACCTGCTCTTTTTGACTAGTAGAAAACTCATCCCAAACCCATTTTTTACTTAACCACAGTGCCAGCGCAAGATCCGCACTCTCACAAATACGCTGATCGTAGTCATGCAGATTTCCCCAATAACCATTATGTTTCAGGTCTGTCCCTGCAAGAAAAGCAAGACGTAAGATCCTAGCGACATCAATACTTGTACCACTTAACGTCTTTATTTTATGGTTATTATTTTCCTGACTATGGAGCCATGCAGCTAATGTTGGAAGGGTACGACTGGCCCCCTCTAATGCATCCACTCTGCAGGTTTGCTGACTCGGTCTGCCTGGATAATAAGCATGAGTATGATCCCACACAGAATAATGAGAAAAAGCTTCTACCACATAGGCAACCAACTGCTCACACGCCTCTTTAAGGCATGACGCTTCTGAGCTGAAAATTTGACTTATCTGTTCATCGTGCTTATTAAACGTTTTGTTTTTTATTATCAGACGAACCAAATGCGCTTTTAGCGTTTGCAAGTACATTGATGCATCCGGGTGTTCATAGGGAATTTTCGGTCTGGGTGTAGAGCGTATTATCATGCCATCAAATCCTTAGTAACCCCGGCAGAAAAACTGCCGGGTCATGTGAATGAGTCACCAACACATGCAAATGTTTCATTACGTATCGATCATTTCGCCAGCTGACACACTTCACTAGCGGCAAGCAAAAAGGTTCCTGCTCCATAATCAATATTGTGCTCAAATTTCACATCTCTGGGGTTGAAAGCCGGTAGCTGAACCCAACCAATCATGCCATCATCATGCACCGCGGTTTCCAACGCAGCCCACGCCTTATTGACCACAGGCAGATAAGTCTCACGTTCCAGATAACCATGGCGAATACCCCACGCTAACCCATAGCAAAATAAGGACGTGGCACTCGACTCAGGGGACGGGAAGCTATCAGGGTCCAACAGACTTGCTCTCCAGAAACCGTCTTCATGCTGATACTTGATCACCTCTTTTGCCAGATCAGTGAACATGTCAATGTATTGGCTTCTTGAGGCATAATCTTCCGGCATATGTGCCATTATCCGAGGAACCGCCGCTAATACCCAGCCAATACCACGACTCCAAAATACCTTTTCACCATTGGCTTCTTGCATCTTTGGACCATTTTCATCGGGAATATACCGCTGATCGCGGTAGTACAACCCACTTTCCGGATCAAACAAATGCTCTACCGCATCCCACCACGCTTTATCCATATAATCGAGATAGGTACGATTACCGGTTCGGTGAGCCATAGCCGCAAACACAGGCGGTGCCATAAATAAAGAATCACTCCACCACCAATCTTCACGACCAGGCTTTGGTTCATTAACCATAAGGTCGATCGCTTTAACCGCATACTCTTCTGCTTCTGCAATGTCTATGACCGGATACAGCGGAACGTATGCCTGAATGCAAACATGGTCATCAGCAAAACGGGCTAAAGGCCCAGGGCGAAAACCCGTGTTAAGGGAGTAATCCAATAATCCGGTTAAGTACTCTTCATCGTCGGTAGCCTGCCAGGCCGTTGCAACCGACGCCCAGAAAACACCTCTCTCCCAATCCGTTGCTTTCAAAAAGCGCTTCTTACCCGTACTGCGGGTAACAT
>ASRM01000114.1_pt1 | contig 15050 bp, 15 predicted proteins | sample 693238 | NCBI WGS metagenome assembly ASRM01 (sample SAMN02169242, study PRJNA158439) | bioreactor metagenome | isolation source: day 74 sample from continuous culture bioreactor inoculated with sediment... | place: Germany: Bremen
GCTTCGCAGCCCCTTCCAGTGCCATTAAAGGACGGTTCTGAATTCGAATAAAGACCCATCCCCCGATAAATATGAGGATGGCCATAATCAGGCTATTTCGAAATAAGGGAATAAAATCTTCTTCTTGCAGCTTGGACAGTGGAATACGCAAAAGAAAGTTAGGTAGTGCATCCATTTCCACCCACAGAATGTAACTCTCCTTGCCTAGTGCCAAGCGTACCTCTGCTGGCGTACCCAAATCGTCACTCATCTCTTCACTCAGGAAATCGATGCTAGTGGCGTTATCAAACTCGAAATGTATGTCATCTAACTTATTGTGCGCAGTCACGCCTAGCTTTTCCAGCAGCTTCCTTTTCGAAGGCGCTTCAAGGTAAACCCCACTTTCCAGCTCCACACTTTCATCCAGCATTAAGTTAACTTCATGCGCCAAGATCTGGTTCGTTTGCTGAATACTCGGAAGCAAAGCGTAATTGATCACGGTAAAATAAGAAAAAAGCTGACTGGCGATAAGAACGGTAATAAACAAAATGATTGTTTGGGTGCGTGAACTGCGAAATCCCATAACTTCCCCTAAAATGAACCCTAACCCAATTTACCCAAGCGAACTCAAGATGTGCCTTGAGCTTACCTGAGTATAACCGGATATAGCATTCAAACTATTCAGTTGACATTTTTTCCATCAGGGACAAAGACATAACCCAGCCCCCACACCGTTTGAATATAACGGGGATGGCTGGGATCTTCCTCTAACATTCTACGTAATCGGGAAATCTGAACATCAATCGAGCGTTCCATCGCTGAATATTCACGTCCCCGAGCCATATTCATCAACTTGTCTCGCGACATCGGCTCACGTGCATTGGTCACTAAGGCTTTCAATACCGCAAACTCACCAGAGGTCAAAGGCAGCGCTTCTTCATCGCGAAACATCTCTCTGGTTCCAAGGTTTAGTTTAAACTCACCAAACTCAATCCAGGTATCTTCCGTGCTTGGTGCCCCTGGCAGCTCTACAACCTGACGACGCAAGACGGCCTTAATTCGAGCCAGTAGTTCGCGAGGGTTAAAAGGCTTAGGCAGGTAATCATCGGCGCCACCTTCCAAGCCAGCGATACGGTCAATTTCGTCACCTTTTGCCGTTAGCATCAAAATAGGGATCCCATTTTCTGCATCTCTTAAACGGCGACAAATGGAAAGGCCGTCTTCACCGGGAAGCATCAGATCCAATACCATTAAATGAAAGTTTTCTCGTTTCAGCAAACGATCCATCTGTTCACCATTCGCCACACCACGAACCTGAAATCCTTGTTCAGAAAGATACCGCTCCAGTAATGATCGCAACCGTGCATCATCATCAACAACTAAGATTTTATGGTTCTCTTGCATTCAAATTCTTCCATTTACCGTTTGTTCAACTAAATAAGTTGAAAAGAGAATACCGAGATAACACATTTTTTGCGTAAAAATCATGCAAAGAATTGTTAGCGTTTGTTTCCAGATGAACTGAACCTGAACATTTCGCTCAGAATTGGTTAAGTATAGGTCGATTATTCTCTGGTTTACACGCATTGAGCCGGAAAAAAATGATCATCATCCCTTTTTTATTCCTCGCAATATATGCCAACCAAATGAAACACATACGCTCAAACAATGGGCTCAACTCATATTCTATAGGTAATTAGAGACGTGACCACCTTCAGCCTGTTTATCGGCGCTTTTCTCGATGCCTTAATCGGCCCAAACCTCTTCGTGCCCGGAGAGCCATTTCTGATCGCTGCCGGATACCAGTTACACCAAGGTATTTACATAGGGTTATTGGCTGTGTTGTTAGGCGGATTTCTTGGCGACCAGATCAGTTACTTCATTGGTTTCTCATTTGGCCATAACTGCCAGAGAAAGCTTACCCAATGGCGACCTAAATCACGCCGTGCTATCGCTCGCAGTCGATTATTGATGAGAACAAAAGGCATATATATTCTGGCCTTCGCCCGCTTATTAGGTCCTGTTGCCTGGGTTGTTCCATGCATTGCCGGTACCAATAAAATCCCTTGGACACGCTTTACCCTCTACTCCTTAATAGGGCTTTTTCTTGGTGTAGGTCAGTTTGTGATGTGGGGCTACTTGCTCGCCTATGGCCTAGAAAACTACCCACTATTTAATGAACTAAAAACATTTATTATCGAGCACCAATACAGCTTGATCGCCATCGGTGTTACCTGCATTTTTTTATACATAGGTATCAAGCGACGTTTTCGCCACCTGATCATTAAGACTGCATTAATACTATTAACAGGTGTCGCCGTATCTAATTATGGGCATTTTTTCTGGTTAGCTGATGATTTTCAAAAGACCACGAATATAGAGACAAAAAGCTACATCAAAACCGAGGACATTATTTTTAAAGCCTATCCGGGTAAGTCGTCCTTTTTTGATGCTCAGGCCATTAATGTTTTATATATAGGCTCGACCCCTAAGACATTAATGCACAAACTCGGCTGGCTGGAAAACAAGTCCTTTTCTTACCATGATCTTGAATTAAAAGATTACATTGACCTGTTAATCGCCAATACACCACCAGTATCCGATCTGTTTTGGAATCAACGGCCGCAAGAGTTGGCGTTTCAACTGCCGGGGACTTTACTAAGCCGTAGCCACATTCGATGGTGGCAGGCCGGCATCGACCCGGAGTCTAAGCAAGCTATCTGGCTAGGCGCTATCAGCTATGACAATGGGCTAACCATAACTCCCTACTCAGGCATCCTGACGGTATTGCACAGTATAGACCCCGATGTCGATGCTCAGCGAGATCAACTCGCCAACCAAATACAAAACCAGCTTTCTAATAAAGCGATTGGGTTTATGGATACCAGTGAACCCATTAGTGTCGATGATCATCATGATTATCGCACTGACGGCCGGGTACTGGTTATTAATGAAAATGCTTAACGAATAAGTATTGCAACAGTAACCAGCGACTCAAAACGCTGGATACACATTCTCAGTTAGACGACACGGGTAGCACATGATTTCGATAAAAAATGGTTTACGTCAATTTGATAAATGGCGAAGAAGAAAAACATCCTCAATGGAAAAACTGCTCTATTTCCCATTCAATAACAGACGCGATTTGGAAACAGATATGCTGCCGAAGACGGATGTAAAAACCATTTTGATCATAAGAAACAACAAACGAATTGGTAATGTGCTGTTTTTGATTCCGTTTGTACGCCAAATGAAGCTGGAATACCCGCAGGCGGAAATCACCTTAATGCTCAATCAACGCTGGCAAGGCTCTCTGTTCAACCATATGGGACTCAAACACATCTGCTATTCGGAGTTTTCGCTAAAAAAACTCGGTTCATCCGTACGACTGATACGTCAGTTAAACAAACACGTATTTGATCTGATCGTACTACCAACAAGCTCCGTTGGTGACTCGTTAATTGCAGCAACCTTGCGAGGAAAGAACAAAATCTCGCCCTACAGTAAAAATCGCACCACAGTTTTCTCTCACAACATTGTCTGCCAGAAGCCTCACAAACACAGTGCGTTGAACCCTCTGGAGTTACTTGACAACATCAGCGGCGGCCTAAAGCATCGCTACTCTCATCATCTCTGCTTTTCTTTACAGGAACTAAAGCAAGCGCACCACAAAGCCTCGCAATTACGCTCGGACAGTAAATCCCTCACCATCGCTTATTTCAGAGGCGCCAGAGGAAAGAAGTTGTTACCCGATCAGCAATGGAAAAGCATCCTGACGCAATTTGATGAATCCGCTGATCAGGATATCCACTGGGTAGAGATACTAAGTCCGGACGTTCCCACGGCGTTAGATGCGCAATCAAGCACATTTTTCTCTCGTGACATTCGTCATTTGGGGGCAGTGCTTCGCTATTTTGATGGTTTTATCTGCTGCGATACCGGCCCACTACATCTGGCTGACGCTGCTGGCGCAAAGTGCATTGGTCTTTATACGGACACCAACCCGGACATCTTCGGAGTGATCGGTAACAACTGCACCAATGTCAGTAATATTAACCAGTTAGATACCACCAAATTACTCAGCACATTAGATAATAAAAATTCTGTCAAAGATATTTATCAGGGCAATTCTTTTAATCAGCAGCCCATAAGTCAAACTGCGTCCTAATACTTCACACCGCGCCATTATGATAAACCAAAGGGGCAAACAAATAATATTGCCCCTGAACCGAATTACTTAACCTTAAAATGATTAATACAAGTTAGCTTTTTTGATACTCTATTCCGTTAATAAACCACTCTTTATCGCCCTCAGGGGTCCTAACGCTAAACTCATCATCCACCTCTTTTTTAAGTAACGCTCTAGCCATTGGGGAATCAATAGAAATATAACCTTTTGCGTCACCGTAGATCTCTTCCGGGCCTACAATACGAAATTTTTTTATTTCACCTTCTTCATTTTCAATTTCCACCCAGGCACCAAAAAAGACTTTTCCTTCTTGCTGAGGTGAATAATCAACTATGGTTACTTCCGGTAAAAATTTACGTAAAAAACGTACTCGCCTATCAATTTGACGCAGCAGACGTTTATTAAAGGTGTAATCTGCATTTTCTGAGCGATCGCCAAGCCCTGCCGCCCAAGTAACAATTTTCGTCACTTCGGGTCTTCTCTCGTTCCAGAGGTAATCGTGTTCTTGCTTTAGCTTGTTATAGCCTTCACGTGTAATAAGTTTAGTTTTCACTTTTGTTATTCTCGGCAACCCTTTATAGACCATAAAATTATAGGTTTTCTCTCGTTTTGGCTAGTGCGTCTGTTCACCAATATCGTTTATATGAAGCGAATCTTCTTTTAAGCGCATTGAGTATAATCAAGCGTAATTGCTATATTTCTGCTAGACTCCTTCGCAATTTCAACCTATCAATTGAGTACCTTCCATGCCTTGGATTCAAATCAAACTCAACGCGACAGATAAAAATGCACTGCCAATTAGCGATATGCTGATGGAAGAAACAGGTGCACTTTCAGTCACTTTTATTGACGCGAAAGACAACCCTATTTTTGAGCCTATGCCGGGAGAAACCCGATTATGGGGTGAAACGGATATTGTTGCACTTTACGACGCTGAAATAGATACCGTACAGGTTATCGAACAAATCAAATCGTCTAATATGTTCGAAGAAAACTTTGCGTACAAGGTTGAGCAACTAGAAGACAAAGACTGGGAACGCGAATGGATGGATAACTTCCACCCAATGAAGTTTGGCGAACGCTTATGGATTTGCCCAAGTTGGAAGGAGATCCCCGATCCAAATGCAATCAATGTCATGTTGGATCCCGGGTTAGCGTTTGGTACTGGTACACACCCAACAACCTCTCTTTGTCTTGAATGGCTTGAAGGCGTCGACTTGCAAGGTAAGACTGTTATCGACTTTGGATGCGGGTCAGGCATATTAGCTATCGCAGCCATCAAACTGGGCGCAGAGAAAGTTATCGGCATCGATATCGACCCTCAGGCTATCACCGCGTCTAAAGACAATGCAGAAAGAAATGGTGTGGCCGATCAACTTGAACTTTATCTACCTCAAGATCAACCTGAAAACTTAATTGCTGATGTCGTTGTGGCTAATATTCTTGCTGCGCCACTACGCGAACTTTCCGGAATCATCACAGGATTAGTCAAAACCGATGGTCTAATTGCCATGTCTGGTGTACTCGATACCCAAGCAGAAGACGTTGCTAATTACTATCGAGATGAGTTTTCTATTGACCCGATTGCCGAAATGCAAGAGTGGTGTCGTATTTCCGGACAAAAAAATATAAGTACTGCGTCCAGTAATTGATTGAAATTTAGGCAATTTACGAAACAAAATGTAAATGCTCAAAATTTAGTCTTTTCACGCATCAAAAAAATGCGTAAAATGCGCGCCCTTACTGGTACAGAACTGTGAAGACGTTTTGAAAATCGGAAAACATCAACTTAAGAACAATTTGATTGTAGCCCCAATGGCTGGAGTGACCGATCGTCCGTTTCGAGAGTTGTGCCTCCGATATGGTGCGGGAATGGCTGTCAGTGAAATGATGTCATCAAATCCGCGCGTTAGAAAAACGTCTAAATCCCAACAACGCATGGTACACGAAGGTGAATCGGGAATTCGCTCAGTGCAGATTGCGGGAGCAGATCCCCAGCTAATGGCAGAAGCAGCTCAGTTTTGTGTTGAACACGGTGCTCAGGTTATCGATATCAACATGGGTTGCCCTGCAAAAAAAGTAAATAAGAAGCTTGCCGGATCCGCACTTCTGCAACACCCAGAGATGATTAAACAAATCCTCACTGAGGTGGTCAACGCTGTAGAAGTGCCAGTAACACTGAAAACCCGGACAGGCTGGAACACAGACAATAAAAACTGTGTTGAAATCGCAAAAATGGCTGAAGACTGCGGCATTCAGGCGCTTGCTCTCCATGGGAGAACAAAAGCTTGTATGTACAAAGGCGAAGCAGAATATGACAGCATTAAAGCGGTTAAACAGGCTATTTCAATACCCGTTATTGCCAACGGTGATATCGACAGTGCTGAAAAAGCTAAATTTGTACTAGATTATACCGGTGCAGACGCTTTGATGATTGGCCGGCCTGCCCAAGGTCGACCTTGGATTTTCCAGGAAATCCAACATTATTTGGAAAACGGCACCACTATGCCGGAGCTTCCTCTTGAGGAAGTAAAGGATATTTTACTTGGACATGTTCAAGAGCTTCATCAGTTTTACGGTGAATTTCTTGGCCCCCGCATTGCTCGCAAGCATGTGGGTTGGTATCTAAAAGAGCATGAAAAAGCTAGTGAGTTTCGCCGTACCTTTAATGCCATAGAGGCTGCTAACCAGCAACTCGATGTGCTAGAAGGTTACTTTGAAAAATTTGCATCATAAATTACGAGAAGAGCTAGACATAATATGTTCGAACAAAATTTGACTTCCGAACCACTAACAGTAACAACTGTAACTTCACAAGATCAGATCACTCAGAAGCCACTACGTGACTCTGTAAAAGCATCTTTGAAAAACTACCTTGCTCAATTAAATGGTCAAGACGTCAGCGAGCTATACGAGTTAGTATTAGCTGAAGTTGAACAACCTCTATTAGACACTATCATGCAATATACTCGCGGTAACCAAACACGCGCAGCCAACATGATGGGCATCAACCGTGGCACTCTTCGTAAGAAGCTAAAAAAATACGGCATGAACTAATCAAAATTAGTTAATTGATTGATTTTAAAAGCCTAAACAGTATTTCTGTTTAGGCTTTTTGTTTATTTGCTACACACAGAATAGATCCCTCGTAGACTCATATCGCTAATATCAAAAAGCCACTTTTAACCTTTTGATCTTACATACATTTAATTCGAAGCGTGAAGAAACTGATTTAATACGCGACTTATGGCATAAAGTGCGGTAAAATCCATAGATTATCATTCCGTGTTCAAATAATAATGCCTCATAGAGTCAGGTTGCCCCCCAAGCAGTTATGGCTGGATATCTTTTAATGAGCTAGGAATGGTCAGGCACGAAAAAATCTCGCTTATCAGCCAAGTTCCAATTCAGGAAATACCTGAATTAATTCCCTCTATTCTTTGTAATGAGCAAGGCTGTTAAGTTTATTAAACTGGTAAAATTAAATGAAAAAACTATTCGCTCCCTTGGCTTTATTCTCTGCTGCACTATCAGCTCATCAGGTCGAAGTCACTTTTGATGTATTAGACGGTACTTATGTCGGAGAATCAAAGTACTATTATGATACAGAATACAGTGACTTACCTGGCTTCTATCATAAAAAGAATAGTGTCGAGCATGGTATCTCGGTCAAATACATCCATAACTTTGAAGATTGGGACGCCATTGCCAGGTTCGGCATGGGCTCTTCGGAACTTCGTTCGTCGAAAACCTATGAGTTAGGTGCACGTTACCGCCTTGACGAGCAACACTGGTTTGGACTGCGCTACAAAGGCCTGTACGCCCTGGAAGAATATCAAATTGATGCTCAGGTTATTGATCCTGAACATCAGAACTCAATCACGAACAGTGAATGGGCGCAGTGGGCCATTCCTCGTTACCAATACAATATTGCTAAATTCGATAATGAGCTGTATGTGGGTGCCGAGACAGCGATAGAACTGTCTGATGATGCTTTGGTTGAGGATGACTTTTCACTTTTGGTCGGCTACCATGCTGATCGACTCATCAGTGAATTCAAACTCGGAAAAGAGCTGGTATCCCTTTCCGTTGGCCTGTCTTTTTCCCTATAAAATTTGCGCTAACCATATCCAGGAGTTTGTCCAAATAATTCGGACAAACTCTTTTGTCACCGCCCGGAACAGATTTAACTATTTTCCTGCGAATCCATCTCTAACATTTTACGTATAGACTGTTCAATTTGACCACCGCAATAGAGCTTGCCGTATTGACTCTCTTCTTGTGCAATAAACTTAGCCAGTGAAGGATTGTCACCGATAGTTTTACAAAGCCGGTAAACGCCTGGAGCATTACTGCGAAGGTCATTCTCCAGCTCAGGAAGGCAACGGATCATATTGCCGAAAAGAGCAAACACACCGATGTCAGCATAGTTAGCTTTCTCTTTTCCGATATATCCCCGCTTGAGAGACTCTTCAAACACGCTCATCCATCTTGGCAACCGCTTTGAGCGGAAGTTAATCCAGCTATCTCGCTCCCACATCATTGAGCCGTTGTAGCAGCATAGTTCCATCAGCACGTCATTACAGTCCATCAATACTTTCATGCACATGGCCTCTTCAAAAGGGTCTTGTGGTTTCAGGCCTAGCTTTTCTGCCATGTATAAAACAATTGCAGGCATCTGACTGATAACGCGCCCCGTATCCCGCTCAACCAGTAGTGGAGGTCCAGTGAAGGGGATATCTTGCTTTTCTGGCGACAAGGCCATCAGGTTTTGAATTTCTTTAAGGTCACTCTCTATCGACAAAGGTTCATTGCGATAAGCAAACTGATAGCTGACAAAGCAACCTCTGAACGCGATGGGCCAGTAATAGAGCTGGTAGTTAGGTTGAGGCATCTGGGCTCCGGTTTAGTTAGTCGTCTGATATTAGAATAATGAAAGACTTGTCTTTCCTGCATAGGCAAAATATAAAACAGGCGAACGAACGATGTCGATAGTGTGAAATGTAAATTTAATTAAAGACGCTGTTCACTCGATTTTCGTACTGCTAGTCTAAATGAAAATGAGAATAATTATTGAGTTTATAATATGAGAAAACCATCACCTAAGCAGCTAACCGTTATTAAATCAGAGATAATTTCACCCAATATGCAGCGTATCGTCTTGCAAGGTGATGCATTGGCTGACTTTCCTCATGATTGCGAAGGTTACTATATAAAACTCTTGTTCAATACCATCGGAGGTACTGATTTAAGTGTTATAGCTGACGGAGAGAGACCCATAATGCGAACCTATACTATTCGACATTTTTCATCTTCTCAGCGTACCATAGACATCGACTTTGTGCGCCATATCACCAATGACCTGCAGTGCGGGTTTGCTGCCCGCTGGGCTATGACCGTCCGCGTTGGCGAGACAATTCATATTGCCGGACCTAACACAATCAAAGACACAAATGCTGACGCGGACTGGTTTTTTATGGTTGCCGATATGACGGCACTGCCTGCTCTATCGGCAAAAGCGAATAAATTGCCACAAGACGCTAAGGGTTACGCGGTTATAAAAGTCATTGAACCCGGCGATATACAACCAATTAAAACTCCGGATAATGTTCAGGTCATTTGGTTAACTGGTGAAGAGTCACTGGCTGCTAAAGTACATTCATTGCCTTGGCTGGACGGAACCGTTTCTGTTTGGGCTGCATGCGAATTTGATTCGATGCGTACAATACGTCGTTACTTTCGTAATGAAAAAGAAGTCGAACGGGAAAATATTTACATTAGTAGCTATTGGAAGCAAGGCGTATCAGAAGATGGACATAAGGCCATCAGGCAACAAGACACTATCGAATGTATTTAACACCTCACATTTTGCTGTTACTTATTGATAAAACTCACTTCGAATGCGCTCTATCCGTTTTCGGTTAACACCAAAATCCGAATATCCAATTCGCGAAGCTGAACGCACATGGATTACGGTTTTCCCTGAATGCAATTCAACAAAATAGAACTCTACGTCATCAACAAAATGGAAAAAAGCAGAAGTGAATTCTACATGAATATAATTACTATCTATTGTCCGTATTTTCGCTCTTTTTTCAGATTCAAGCTTTTCCACCGTGCGAGCATGAGCCTCAACCAGAGTGCCTAAGTAAGTTATAGGGGTAATCTGGTCTTCTTCATTGCTGTTAATTTGGCTGTTCACACAATTTGGCGTATCTGGACACGGTGAAAGCTCACTCTCAGCCAGCCCCAAATAAGGTCTTGTACTAGAGCATGCCGATAGCCAAAAAACACTAATGAAAATAACGAAAAGTCGTTTATACATTTTCCTTTACCTATTTGATTTTTTTTTACTATCTAGTATTTGCTGAATTCTGGGGTTTAACGTCGAGCCATGTTCTTGTTCATACTTTTCCCGCTTTAGGTCATTCATATTTTTCACTGAATGCTGAGCCAACAGGTTCGCCGGAAGCTCTGTAATTAACATGCCTCTCTCTTGAAGGCTCTTTGCCTCCAAATAATAACGTTTGAATAACTCATCTAACTTGTACTCAGGAACCCGCTTAAGCTCATAGAGCTTATTCTGAACTAACCATGTCTCTAACTCATTGGCTGGGGCTCGGGTTAATACTCGAATACGGCTGTCCATGCGTTCTTCAGTGGTGAGTTCTTTGCTTAAAACCTGAAGCTCACCAGTAGAAGGAGGCCAGTACTCTCCCCTTTGAATTCGCTCTCGGCAGTGACGCAACAACCGATCAAAATCGTCTTCAGATAAAGATTCGGTAAATAATATGAACTTGGTATTAGGCTCACTTCCGTGGACGTGCTCCCACTTTGATTCATAAATAGAAAATAAAGTACCAAATACGCTAATACACCAGTCGGTCAGTTCGCCAGTAAACTCTTGTTGGTGCAGTGGCTCAACACGTTGTTGAGTTACAGGCGTAACCTCCCGAGGGAGTACACCTTGCTTTAATGAAGGCTCAACGTTAGTAGAAGAGGCTTTAGAACTTTGGCTTGTGTCCTTTTTGGATGACTTGCTGCCTGAAACGCTCAGATGGGCTAAGCTTTTGTTTATACCCAGCTGTTTGAGCTTTTCCTCCATCTCCTGGAGCTGTTGATCTACCTGTTTGCTGCCTTTCATATCTCTTCTCATTAGTTAGCCAATTCTGAAGCTTTGATTCGATTCTGGAAATCGTCATTAATTCATTAGCACGTGCTCTGTGATGCAAAACGAAATTGCGCCATACCACGGAGTGATCATTCGCAATGCCAGAGAACCGGAATGCTCGCTCTGCCCAAGTAGGAATGATATTTTCATCTAAATCATACGTTGAGATTGCATTGCCTTCACTTCGCTTGCTGCCGGCATATTGCGAACTCGCAGGAAATGGACTGGACGTTGGCTCTCTCATTGAATAAACAGGTATTGACGAATTTGGATCCACCTGATTACCTTGTGCGACCTGTGGCTGAGAGTGATTCACTGACTCAACAGGTGTCATATCTGAGGTATTCTCGTTATTTCGAGTGTTTGATAATGAAATTAACAATTTAAATGTTAATGCTTCATTTCTACCATACCCATCACGGCGAATTCGCTCAATGTACCCTTGTTCAGCGAATGACGTTAGGCAGTTCGCCATGCCCATCTCAGTCATAGAACAAAGATGACACACTTCCGTTAAGCACACTGTCGTCATGCCAGATTCATTGGCGTAATCGGCCAGCAACAGTAACAACAGTTTCTCTGCAGGGTTTGGTATATTGGTTTGCCACGCAAAATACGTGTATTTAGCACTCAAAATCAGCGTCTCTAGTTAATCAATGATTTATTTAGCCTGATATTATGTGAACCACTGATTAAATTATAGTAACTTCTGCAAAAATACCCGGGAAGTCATGCAGTTTTACTTTAATGCTTCCAGTATTGAGCAGTGGCTTGCATCATCATCTGTATGACCACAGCACACATCATTGATCTTTTTAAGCGCATTACGAATTTTTGTTAGCTCATTAATTTTTTGATCTATCAGTATTAACTTCGCGCTGGTAATGGCTTTGACTTCCGCGCAACTATGCTGAGTTGCCTCCAGACGGATCTCTAATAGCTCTCTGATCTCTTCCAAACTCAAACCTAACTGCTTTGAGTTTAAAATGAACATCACCTGCTCCAGGCTGGTATCACTATATATGCGATAACCTGCCTCACTACGCCCGGTGGGCTTTATTAGGCCATTTTTTTCATAAAAGCGCAGGGTATCAGTGGTTACGCCACTCTTTTTTGCTAACTCTCCGATGAGATACATCAATATTTCTCCGCACTAACCCGCTCATAAAAGAGACTATTTACAATTATTTCCGTGATCGCAATCGATTGCGCAAGCTATTTGTCTGCTAATTGGTTAGAATACGCGCCATCAAATTTAGTGATTCGAACCAAAAGAGTCATAAGGTCTTTGCCAAAAGTGCTTTTCTTATACATGATGAAGGCATTAGACCCTTTTTGGCAAATATCTTTATCTACTAACTCTGTGAATTTGAGGAAAATGGAAGTAATGAATAACACTCGCCCAATTCGCCGCGCACTCATTAGCGTGTCAGACAAAACTGGAATTGTTGAGTTTGCAAAAGCTCTTTCTGACCACGGTGTAGACATCCTTTCGACGGGAGGAACAGCCCGTCTCCTCTCCGAACAAGGTATCTCTGTAACCGAAGTTTCTGACTACACTGGCTTTCCTGAAATGATGGATGGCCGGGTTAAAACATTACATCCTAAGGTCCATGGCGGAGTTCTCGGACGTCGTGGGCAGGATGATGACATCATGGAGACTTACGGTATAAAGCCAATTGATATGGTCGTTGTCAACCTATACCCTTTCGCTGAGACCGTTGCAAAAGAAGGTTGTTCTCTGGCTGATGCAGTGGAGAACATTGATATCGGTGGGCCAACAATGGTTCGCAGTGCAGCAAAGAACCACAAAGATGTCACTATTGTGGTCAAGGCTTCTGACTATTCACGTGTTATTTCCGAAATGAACGACAACGAAAAGTCACTCACTATGGAAACGCGTTTTGATCTTGCTATCGCCGCTTTTGAACATACTGCCGCCTACGACGGTATGATCGCCAACTATTTTGGGACTATGGTTCCTTCCTATGGTGAGAACGATGAAGGTGATAAAGAGTCACCATTCCCTCGTACTTTCAATCAGCAATTCGAGAAAAAACAGGATATGCGCTATGGCGAGAACAGCCATCAGGCTGCTGCGTTCTATGTTGAAAGTAATCCAGAAGAAGCGTCTGTTTCTACCGCTCGTCAATTGCAAGGTAAAGCCCTTTCTTACAACAACATTGCAGATACAGACTCTGCTCTAGAGTGTGTGAAAGAGTTCTCGGAACCTGCATGCGTTATCGTAAAACATGCTAACCCATGCGGTGTTGCCTTGGGTAAAGATATCCTGGAAGCATACAATCGCGCATATCAAACAGACCCAACATCTGCATTTGGTGGCATTATCGCTTTTAACCAAGAACTAGACGCAGAAACAGCACAAGCTATTGTTGATCGTCAGTTTGTTGAGGTAATTATTGCACCTAGCGTTTCAGAAGAAGCAGTTAATGTCATTGCAACGAAAAAGAATCTGCGTCTTCTTGAGTGTGGCGAATGGACAACGAAAACAACAGGCTTCGACGTTAAACGTGTCAATGGTGGTTTGTTGGTTCAGGATCGTGACCAAGGTATGGTAACACTAGACGACCTTACTGTGGTTTCTAAACGTCAGCCAACGGACGAAGAACTAAAAGACGCACTGTTCTGCTGGAAAGTAGCTAAATACGTTAAGTCAAACGCGATCGTATACGCAAAAGGCGACATGACTATAGGTGTTGGCGCAGGCCAAATGAGCCGTGTTTACTCAGCGAAAATCGCGGGTATTAAAGCTGCCGATGAGAACCTAGAGGTTGCGGGTAGTGTCATGGCATCGGATGCATTCTTCCCGTTCCGAGATGGTATCGATGCAGCAGCAGAAGCTGGCATCAAATGTGTTATCCAACCGGGTGGTTCAATGCGTGATAACGAAGTTATCGAAGCAGCTGATGAGCACGGTATGGCGATGATCTTTACCGGTATGCGCCACTTCCGTCACTAATTTTCTCTTTATATTTGGTACTTTGCCGTTGTTAACTGCTTTCGCCCACCCCAGTCACATAGTGAGCTATGCTCCCGGGGATGGGCTCAATTGTTGCCTAGCCACAGCACCAACTATTTTGAGTAAAATTTATTTTGTCTCTTTCCTTTTTTGAAGAGAGACTTTCAGAAATTAGTGCAAAGCTATTTTTTAGAGCTCAAGGAAAACACGCGCAATTTATAAACATAAATGAGCATGATTGACGCAGAGATCTGAAAAATAGCGCAGCAATAAGGATTTAAGAAATGGATGTATTGATAATAGGTGCCGGTGGTCGTGAGCACGCGCTTGGCTGGAAAGCCGTTCAGAACCCAGATGTAGAAACCGTATTTATTGCACCAGGCAATGCAGGCACAGCCCTTGAACCAGGGTTGGAAAATGTAGATATTGGCGTGGAAGATATTGATGCATTGGTTGCTTTTGCTAAAGAAAAAGCCATTGAATTGACCATTGTCGGCCCTGAAGCACCGCTTGTGTTAGGTGTTGTTGATGCTTTTAGAGCTGCAGAGTTACCCATCTTTGGCCCGACTAAAGCGGCGGCACAACTCGAAGGTTCTAAAGCCTTTACCAAAGACTTTTTGGCTCGCCATAACATTCCTACCGGGTCTTACGCTAACTTTACCGAAATTGACCCTGCTCTGGCCTATGTAAGAGAACAAGGTGCTCCCATTGTGGTAAAAGCCGACGGCTTA
>ASRM01000115.1_pt1 | contig 14899 bp, 14 predicted proteins | sample 693238 | NCBI WGS metagenome assembly ASRM01 (sample SAMN02169242, study PRJNA158439) | bioreactor metagenome | isolation source: day 74 sample from continuous culture bioreactor inoculated with sediment... | place: Germany: Bremen
GCTGTTTCTTCTTCACTGATTTGAAATATTCATTGGACGCTAAATTGATAAGTACGCGATCACCCTGCTCAGCTAATGCCTGGTTTAACTTTTCAGTAATCACGCTTCCCCAAAATTGATAAAGATTCGTACCGCGTTTGTTAGCAAGCTTAGTTCCCATTTCTAAACGATACGGTTGCATCAAGTCTAGAGGTTTCAATAGTCCATACAAGCCAGACAACATCCTTAAATGCGACTGAGCAAAATCAAAGTCAGTGTCACTCATCGTCTCAGCCGCTAACCCCGTATACACGTCGCCCTTAAAAGCAAGAATTGCCTGTCTTGCATTCTCTATCGTGAAGTCTTCGCTCCACTGTTCAAAACGCGCAACATTAAGCCCAGCAATTTTATCGCTTACCTTCATCAATGCTGAAATATCCAATGGTGTGAGTTTCTGACACACTTCAATAAGCTCTTTGGAGTATTCAATTAACTCAGGCTGAGTATACTTTTCTGTAGCTAGGGGTGACTCATAATCTAACGTTTTAGCGGGTGATACGACGATAAGCATATTTGAATTCCTGAATGATTTTTAATTTATATTGTACCCAAGTAGCGTTAAGGTGATCGGTACAGTGACAAAGTATTTTCGCGCCTTTAAATCATAGAATATAAAAAAAGCCACGCAGAGTCAGCATGGCTTTAACTATTTAATTGATAGAGAGTGCCTCTCAGAGATTAAGAGCTCTTTTTATCCTGATACCAAATCCCCTCTTCCAACTGTGATTTCAGCTCAGGGTATTCGTTAGCATCAAAAGTAGGCACTTTACCTGCTGCTAATTGGCGATTGTAGTCTTTAGCCAGTTTAATCACTATTCCAGATAATAAAATAATTGCCACCAAGTTAACTATCGCCATTAAGCCCATTGACACATCAGCCAATGACCAAATCACTGGAAGAGAACCGATAGAACCAAACATCACCATACCAAGTACGATCAAACGGAATACATTCAGACCAGCTTTGTGGTTGTGCTCTAGAAATATCAGGTTTGTTTCAGCGTATGAGTAATTTGCAATGATTGAAGTAAATGCGAAGAAAAAGATAGCTACAGCGACAAATATTGAACCCCAATCGCCAACCTGAGAGCTAAGCGCCCTCTGAGTAAGCTCAATGCCCGTAACCTCACCATGTGGAACATACTCACCGGAAACTAGAATGATAGCCACAGTGGCTGTACAAATCACCATAGTGTCAGCAAAAACACCTAACATTTGCACATAACCCTGCGAGGCAGGATGCGGAGGATATGGCGTAGCAGACGCCGCAGCGTTTGGCGCAGAACCCATACCGGCCTCGTTAGAGAATAACCCTCGTTTGATTCCGTTGATCATTGCTTGAGCGATGGCATAACCTAAACCACCCGCTGCCGCTTCTTGGAAACCAAACGCACTCTTAAAGATCAAAGCGATAGCACCAGGAACTTTATCAAGATTCATTCCCACTACAAAGACAGCCAAAGCAAGATACAACAGTGCCATTACTGGAACAATCAGTTCAGCAGTACGAGCAATTGTTCGGATACCACCAAAAATGACAACAGCGGAGATAGATACAATACCGATACCGACATAAAGCGGCTCCCAGCCAAATGCAGTCTCCATCGCGCCAGCGATTGAGTTTGCTTGAACGGCATTAAATACTAAGCCAAATGCGATAATGAGAAAAATAGAGAATAGAACGCCCATCCAGCGCATTCCAAGACCCTTTTCCATGTAATACGCAGGACCGCCTCGATAGTTACCATCATCATCTTTTGTTTTATAAAGCTGTGCTAGCGTACTCTCAGCGAAAGAAGTCGCCATACCGAGCATGGCGATAAGCCACATCCAAAAGATGGCACCGGGACCACCTGCAGTAAGTGCAACAGCAACACCAGCCATGTTGCCAGTTCCCACTCGAGCAGCCAAACTAGTACAAAGAGCCTGAAAAGAAGATATCCCAGCTTTGTCTGCCTTACGGCTATTTTTCAGCACACTGAACATATGACCAAAATGGCGTATCTGAATAAATCCAAGTCGAACAGTAAAATAGATACCTACGCCAACCAAAAGGTAAACCAGTATCGATCCCCATAGGAGATCATTCATTAAGTTAATTATGTCTGTCACAAGAGCCTCTTATTGAGTTAAGCGATAATATCCAATCTCGAACTTGGTGCGATAACAACACTATTTTTAGACTCAAACCGCTTTAAGGTATAGATGTTTCGTCAAATCTATAAAATTGGTGAGATTAATTATGGTTTTTAAGGGGAGTCCCCTTTGGTTGTCATGTTGCTTTATTGGCTGCATCGCATCAAATTAAAGTAAAAATGAAATACATTGCATATCATCATATTTATTGACCGCAGGATAATGCAGCTCCAAAGACAAAAAATCAATACCAAACCAATTGCTTAAAACGACTGTTTTTCACCAACCTAACACTAATAATCAACATTATTAACAACACATAATTCAAAATAAGCCTACAAACCACTAGAAACCAAACTAGAAGAACCAATAGGCAATCCTTAAGACAATTATGAGTCACTCGTCTTTATTAAAGTCTTTAGATTCAAGGATTGAGCAGAATAAGAAGGGAGTCTCTTTTATGCGAGCGCTAACATTCACCACCCAAAAGTACATCTACATTTAGTGAATTTCTAGACTCATCGGATAAATCGTTTTTAACAAGATAAATATCTCAAAAAATAATTCTCTATTTGCTCTACCTGCTTAATTTTTAAGCAAATAAAAAGAATAAACTGTGAATCCAGATAAAATTTCTAATAAAAAGTTCATCAAAGAGAAACAAATGAGAAACACATCATAGTTATTATCACCCTCAATATGGTACTTAAGATACTCATACACAAACATCTCTAAATGTTGAGATATTGGGTATTAAGGTCAATAACTATAAAGAGAGGTCAACATGGAAGGCTTTCTACTAGACGACATAACGGGAATCAGCAACCATCAACCACGCTCAAGCAGAGCAAAGCCAGCAAAGCGTAGATGGCGAGAAATAGAGGCAATTAAAGACCGCCAGCGTCTACAAAAAGAGTTAATGGATATGGACGTTTGCCTTGATCACTGCTTAGAAAAATTGGATATTTAATACCCTCTACTAACAAACATTCAGAACAGGCACCTTTAGTGCCTGTTTTATTTTACTACTGCTTTCAGAACGTTTCAGTTTCAGTTTGCCGCACACGATCTGCCAATTGCTTATATTTATCCGCAATGGTGTCCCCGAACACTGGGTCATCATCATTTTGTTCCCATAAGCCTTCGACAAACTGCCAATCTTCGGTGGTAAAAGAACGCTTGATTAACGGCAAAATTTCCCGTTCTTCTAAATCTAAATGACGCTTCTGTATATAGATAAATTCTTCAAGTTGGTCGGCAAACACATCTAATGGCACCACAGCATCTTGCAAGATCATCTCAACAGTCATCAAAAAGTCTTTCGTTTTTTCTGATAACTTTACGTGCTCTTCTTCCAAATTTTTAACTTTAGTATTATCAGGGTAGTGTTCTATAAAATAACGATAAAGAATGTCTTCTTTAGGATGGTGCACAGTTTCAGAATGACAAGATAAGTAATCAACTATCTCTTTGATTAATGAATAGTTTATTGGCTTTTCTGCTTTTATGTTGTCCCATTTACTCTTAAGGATAACTAAAAGACGTACCATGTAGCCATGCTCACGGTGGATTTGCTCCAGCATCATTGCTTCGTTCTCCTTTATATATGTACTCAAATCACTTTTAAAATAATCCATTCAGAGCGCACCTAACATCGTAAAGTAGCCTGAATATAATCCTTATTTTTCATAATGATTTTAGTATATATAAAGAACAGTAAGCTTGCTTTGATTGCTGTCGAAAATTTACTCAATCAAGTTTTGGTTGCCAGTCTATTGGTGCTAATCCTTTTTCAGACAACAGGAGGTTGGTCTGTGAAAAGTGTTTACAGCCGAAAAAGCCTCTATGAGCAGACAGTGGTGATGGATGTGGAGCGATTAAAACATGATGCCGCTCTCTGTCTATTACCTTACCTTTCTTTTGCGCATGAGCGCCCCACAGCAGGAAAACGACCCCTTCACAATACTGGTTAACCGACTCAATGATTTTATCTGTAAACGTTTCCCAGCCACATTTAGAATGTGAATGTGCCCGGCCTTGCTCTACAGTCAGAACGGTATTAAGCAATAAGACGCCTTGATCTGCCCAGCTCTTTAAATAGCCGTGATTAGGAATCTGGAACCCAGGAATGTCCTGAGCCAGTTCTTTATACATATTAACTAAAGAAGGCGGAGTTTTGACGCCTGGTAATACGGAGAAACAGAGCCCATGCGCCTGATTCGGTCCATGGTATGGATCTTGCCCGATAATCACCACTTTTACATCAGCAAATTTAGTGTATAGAAAAGCGTTAAAAACATCGTCAGAAGGCGGAAATATTGATTTACCAGCCGCTCTTTCCGCTTCAACAAAATCGACTGTCTTTTGAAAATAGTTCTGCTGTTTTTCCAGATTAATGACATCATTCCAGGTAGGCTGATCACACATATTTTAATTTCCTAAGCAACGGTTTTTGCATTGTACTCTAAGCACTGCAAAATAATCCTCCACTTTGAAAATTTATAGGCAACAACGTCGCCGACTTACTAAAACTTCTATGCAGTGAAGATAACTCCCTTTACCTTCAACTCTAACAATCAACGGTTTCTCTGTGGTGTACGAAAATGTCCTCGGCCTTGTATATGACGGTTTGGTACTGGTGCATGACGGCCGATAGTTTGTGTTACTGCGGTTGATATAAATTTCATAATGGCATCCTCTTTCTGTTTGTGAATCGCTCACACAAAACACTATGAAAGAAAGATGCCAACATCAGAAAATAGAGCAAAAATTCAACAGCAACACACTGTTTTTAATCTTATTTCATTTCTAACATCCGTAAAGCCTGAATTTCATCACCCCAGATTTCTGGCTCAATTGTCTCTAAGATCAATGGGATAGAATCAAAACGCTTGTCTTTTGCTATGTACTCAAAGCATTCCCAACCAATTTCACCTTTTCCTAGTGAGTGGTGTCTATCCACCCGGCTGGCAATTTCTACTTTTGAATCATTAAGATGCATTGCTCGTAAAAAGTGCATACCAACAACGCTATCAAATTCAGCAAAGGTTTCTTCGCAGGCTTGTTTAGTTCGTAAGTCATAACCTGCCGTAAAGGTATGGCAAGTATCGAGGCAAACTCCTACCCTTTCTTTGTCCTCTACCTGGTCAATGATCTCTGCAAGATGTTCGAAACGCCAGCCTAAGTTAGTTCCCTGACCCGCCGTATTTTCGATTACCGCGATAACATTAGGTACCGCCTTATGCGCCAAATTTATAGACTCTGCGATTTTTGCTAAACACTCTTTCTCAGATATCTTCTTTAAATGACTCCCAGGATGAAAATTAAGCAGAGTTAAACCTAATTGTTCACAACGCTCCATCTCATCGATAAATGCAGCCCGAGATTTTTCTAACTTCTCAACTTCCGGAGCACCCAAGTTAATAAGATATGAATCATGAGGAAGGATCTGATCTGATTTAAATCCATACTTCTGACAATTTTCTTTAAATGCACTGATACTCTCGTCTGTCAGAGGCTTAGCCGCCCACTGTCTCTGATTTTTTGTAAAAAGAGCGAATGCATTTGCTCCAATTTCTTTCGCTCTGAGAGGTGCGTTTTCAACACCGCCCGCTGCAGACACATGGGCGCCAATAAATTTATTACTCACAATAGAACTCTTCCTTTCGTTTGTTTCTTTTTAACGATCAATATACGCTGCCTTAACGCTTTATTTTACTGATTTACCATCAATTCAGGTAATTTAATAAAAAACACCTTGTAGTAAAATTACAACAAAATAAAAATACCCTTCCACCCTGTAGCACGTAAAAATATTTAAAATCACTGTCATTACAATGACCTTTGATTTCAATCAATAAAATTACCTTTATTTATTTGAGGTTTTTGGTTGTATTTTGACGTAAATCAATATTATTATAGTCACATAAAGTTACAGCACTTACTAACAGTTTAATAAATTACATCATTTTTTGATGATTAGGAGAAATTTATGATCCAAGGTATTCAAATTACTAAAGCCGCAAATGATGAGCTACTAAACTCTATCTGGCTATTAGATACTGAAAAGAACGAAGCACGCTGTGTTGCTGCTACTTCTGGCTATGAAGCCGATCAAGTTGTAACTGCATCTGATCTAGGTGAATTCGAAAGTCGTGAAGTTGCTATAGAAACAGCACCAAAAATTGAAGGTGGCCAGCACCTGAATGTGAACGTTCTTAAGCGCGAAACGTTACTAGATGCAGTAGAAAACCCAGAGAAATATCCACAGCTGACTATTCGTGTTTCTGGTTACGCTGTACGCTTTAACTCACTGACACCAGAACAACAACGCGACGTTATCGCTCGTACTTTTACTGACTCTCTATAATTTTAGAAATCACCAGTTTGTTGTTTAAAAGGCGCTTATAAAGCGCCTTTTTCAAATTATTTTCATTTCCTTCCTATGGCTTACTCTGTCTCCAATGAAAGCTCTTGAAATCAAATGCAACAGAGCGCACAATAAATACAGTAAGCGCCGCACTACTTACACAAAGCAAATAAAGGCACCAAACTCCAGAAGACAACTCAACTAACCACTATAACTTCCCGTTTCAGTTAGTCGTCGCATAAGGAGATACAAATGCCTAAATATCAGTTTTTTACCTTTCCCTACAATCAAACGACAGATTTTACCTATCTGGAGATGGGTACAGGTACTTTCTTGGAAGAAAAAGAGAGTTTACTTGAGCAAGATTTCGAAGTGGACGGCGACCCAATATATGCAAAAGACGCTTTTACTGCGGTAAAAATTTATCAGACAGGATTTACCCGAACTGTACACGAATATAACTTATCAAATCCATTATATGCGCTGGTACACGGGTTAATAGAACTCGTAAGAACGATAGCAAAAAGGCGCTAAATAGCGATATCTAGTTGGATAGTCCTGACTACAAATTCAATAGTTTTCTTTTTGAGTGCTACCGTAATCCATACCACTTTCTATAAACTGGCGAAATGGCTTCTCTCTATCCTTTCGCCAATCTAATTGAGTTGTTGATTTATCCAAACATAATATAGTGGTTATTTGCACAGAACACGAACCAAGAAGGTACGTTATAATTATCCACAGAGAAGTTGCTTACCTTACCAATGACAAGTAAGTTATATTAAAGCGTAGCCAAAGAACAAAAATATAACACCTGCTATGAACATGGAAATAACGCTTGCTTTCATACCAATCCTCTCATTATCCATGCGTTGTCGGCCACCACTAAGAATTAGGACTGAAATTATCAACGTGACAACGCCAATGTAAGTAACATAGTCATATAGAGGGACCTTACTTAAGAAAGTAAATTGTCTGAAAATGATTCCCAAAACTGATATCACTACAAACTTAAAAAGTGTTTTCTTAACAAGTTCTAACATAGATATTTCCCTATTTTTATGCCAAATGTAAACATATGCAACTAAGCCTACATCCAGCCAGAGCTATGAGTGCCTCTTTCACGCCCTAAATAAATCACCCTATCCACGAAACCTAGTGTTTCTTGGCTGTGTGAAATAATTATTCGGGTCATTTTTAATACACTGATATTACTGTTTATCCTCTGTTCATTCTTTGTGTCTAAATGGCTGGTAGATTCATCCAGACAAAGAATTTCCGGATTTTTGTACAAAGCCCGTGCAAGAAATAGTCGCTGCAGTTGCCCGCCAGAAAAACTACTTCCCATATCACCTACCAACGAATGGAGCTGCATGGGGAGGGCATCTATATCTTTTTTTATACAAGCCAACCGACAACATTTGTTCAGTTTTTCAACATCATAACTTGTATCAAACATTGTAATATTTTCGGCTAATGTGCCAGATAGTAGAATATCATTTTGCATCACCGCGCCAAAGTGACGTCGATAGTCATTTAGGGCGAGTCTGCTCATATCAATACCATCTAGATAGATGTGCCCTGAACAGGGCTTGAGCAGCCCTAACATTATTTTGAGCAGCGTGGTTTTACCACAACCAGACGAACCAGTTATCGCGACCGACTCCCCAGCCTTTACTTCTAATGAAATATTTCTAACAACCCACGGGCCATTATCTGAGTAACGAAAAGAGATATTCTCTAATCTTAGATTTCCCTTAATGATGCTCGATAATGTCGCACTGCCACCAGTTTGCTGATCTTTATCTTGTAATGCGATATCGGATAGTCGTTCAAGATGTAAGCTAAGCAATTTAAATGTGAGCACATTATCAATAAAATTTGTCACACTGGACGTAAATTGGCTTTTGTAAGCAATAAAGGCCAATAACATACCTACCGTTAAGTTTCCTTCTATCACCGCTAACGCACCCAGGTAGATAACCAAAATTGATTCCAGACCGAACAATAGACTATTAAGAGCATCCTCTGCTATTCTCAGTTTACCAAGCCGAATATGAGTATTAATAACGTCAGCATATCGATTTAGCCAACTATTTTGTCGACTGCTTTCATGTGAAAAAAGTTTGATCGTTTGAATCGCTCTAATCGACTCCAAAAAGGTAGAATCTTCCTTAGCCCCTGCCACTATAGCTTCTTCGGTAATTCGCCTGTTTGGGTAATAAAATAGCATTTGAATGACAAAAGAAACGAAAACGACCCCCACAACCAATGTGGCAAGTATCGGATTATATAGGTACATTACGACCAACACGACAACCGCCATCAAACCGTCAATAAGTGCTTCGACCAGGCCAGTGGTTAGCATTTCTCTGATAGAGGCTAATGACCCAAACCTCGATACGATATCCCCAATGTGTCTTTTCTCAAAATAATGCATTGGAAGCCTTAGCAGATGATGGAACAGATTCGCTCCCATTTGTATATTTAATACACTACTAAAGCGTAATACTAACCAACTACGAAATGCACCTACACCGATTTTTAGAATCATTAATGAGGAAAAGCCGACAGCCAATACAATCAACAACGACTTATCATTACTCAGTAATACATTGTCGATTACCCATTGCATATAGTATGGCGATAGCAGTGCAACTCCTTGTAAGACAATCGATAAAGAGAGCAGAGCAGCTAATGACCGTTTTAAACCTAAAATATTGTCCCACAATTGCCTCATTTTCATAACGACACGGACATCCTGCTTCTTAAATGAGGCTGCAGGTGTTAGCTCTAAAGCAACTCCGGTAAAGGACTGACTTAATTTTTTTACATTAATTTTTCGTTTTCCAAAGCCAGGATCATTGATATAAATAGCGTTCTTAGTTACACCTGTAAGCACAACAAAATGATCCAGATCCCAATGCAGTACGCAAGGTAATTTGAGTTGACCTATTTCTGCTAAAGAACACTGAACAGCACGGCATGAAAAATTCAGATCACCAGCCACTTGCATAAGCTGCGTTAAATTCATCCCTTGTGTATCGAGGTTTAAATGTCTTCTCAATGGTGACAGGTTAACTTTATGACCGTAATAAGACGCGATCATAGCAAGGCAGGCCAATCCACATTCAGCTACTTCAGATTGCAGAACCAACGGCACTCGACGCTTACCAGAATAAGAGAGCAGTTCAAGAGCATCTGTTGTTTGCTCTTTTTCTAATGAAGAATCAATCTTTTCACTCATCAGAGCTTCCCTTTGACCGCATATATAGGGTCTAGTAGCCACTCTAGCAAGCTACGCTTTTCGAGAATAATATCGGCATCCGCTATCATGCCCACTTTAAGTGGGAAGGCTTTACCGTAGGCTTTGATAGATTGCTGGTTCAGGGATGCCCTTACCCGATACATCGCTTGGTCTATTTGAATTGGTAGTATCTTCTCTGCAGGAAGAATAAGAGATTTATCAATATTGGATATCTCACCAACGACTAATCCAAATTTTTGATAGGGAAACGCATCAAACCGGATATTAACCTTATCACCTACTTGCACAAACCCAGCCGAACGGCTAGGCAATAACAGTTCAATTTCTAATGGAGAGTCGATAGCAATGATACTAAGCAGAGGCGCGTTGATATCAACTCTTGAACCAACCGTTGGTTGAATAGTGGTGACAATGCCTGTCTCTGGCGCTTTTTTAATAAATTCATACTGGTTTTTTAATTCGGCTAACTGCGCGGCTAATTCGGAAATCTGACGCTTAATGGCTGACTGTTTTAAAATTTTTTGCTCTGGATAAATAAGGCGCTCAGACTCTAATTCCGATATTTGGATTTGAATGGTAACCAGCTCTTTTTCTAAGCGGTCGCTAGATTCAAGATCATCTAAGTATTCACCCTGCAATAGGTCGAATTGATTAGATGAAAGGTAACCCTTGTCATATAAGCGCTTGTTATTGGTTATTTGCCTTTTTTTAAGCGCCAATTTTCTCAATCTTGTCTTTTGGGCTTTCTCAATAACTTTTAAGCTTTGATATAGCTGAGTGAGTTGGCGTGTAATACTGAGCAGATCTTTTTCATACATCAGTGTGGTAGCATCATATTCTTGGTTGAGGGTATCTATTTGAGTAGATAGCTCTTTTGCCAAAGCAACGGATAATTCAACCCCAGAGGAAAGGCTTTGGCTATTTTTAATCTTAACAAGGTTATCGCCCTGCATTACTTTGTCACCCTCTTTAACGTACAAGTACTCTATTACTCCAGTTCGGTTTGAATACACTTTCATTACCCCTTTTTCTGGAATGAGATAACCTTTAACCGTTTCTTTTCTGGAGTAGTGAGCTTGGGTTAAATAAAAAGAGAGCAATAAATAGACAACGAATACTACAATGCATATTACGTAGATAGACAATGGTTGAGTCATAATTACTCTGCCTAACATTCTTTGCTCTTTTGCCTTTATAACCTCCTTTCTAAACAACAAAATAAACCTCTCATATGTATCAACACAAAAGCATTCATTAAATTAATTATATTTTTCCATACTAAAAACCTAAAATTTCAAAAAAGTGAGAAAATCATTATTAATTAAACCTCTGAATGTTCGATGTAGTGCTTAGCTCTATAATCAAGTACGATATAATTATCTGTTGAAGTGAAAAATGAAGAGATCTCATACCAACCTCCATAAACAAAATTAATAATAACTTAATTATCACTCAACAATAATCTTATAAAAATATTATTGAATAAAACTCACAAACAGACTGGCACTATATTATTACTTACAATACGAAGAGTGATATGACTCGATAAAAAGCAGAAGAAATCTAGATATTTATTGATTCTCCTACTTGCTAGGCGTCTACTAAACAGATATAAGCACTTGCATTTATCAAATCCAACTCATACCATACTTAATAAAAACATGGACTTAATAACTATAAAAATAGAATAATCACGTTATATATAGAATATCTACTAATTGGCGAGGTTCTCAAATATGCAAAAAATTGGATTTATTAACCAGTTACAGATCATATACAAATTAGTTGATACATGTAACCTTTCATGCACTTACTGTTACTACTTCAATGGTGATAGTTATACAGGACACGAAAATAGACCCAATTATGCCCCGTTAAGTACCTCGGAAAAATTAGCACATAGAATTTCCGAATTAAATGAAAGATATGACATACACAATTTGAGCATCGTTCTTCATGGTGGTGAGCCGCTGATGATGAATAAAAACCAATTCAAGAAACATATAGAACTACTAAGAAAAAAATTAGGTGAAATTGAGATAAACCTACAGACTAATGGTATATTATTTAGCAAAAAATGGTGTGAAATAATTAACGACTGCGATATAACTGTTGGTGTTAGTCTTGATGGACCAAAAGAATTAAATGATACAAATAGAATCACCGCTTCAGGTAAAGGTACTTACTATAAAACAATAGAAGGGTTAAATATTGCTCGAAAGTATCTAAATCAAGATAGAATTGGAACAATTTCAGTCATTAATCACAAATTTGATTATGAATATATATGTAATCACTTCTCTAATAAACTTAATTTATTCGAAATAGCCTTGTTAGTTCCGGACAGAACTAACAATATAGCCTTAACAAAAAATGAGCATTTGGGTTATACCAAAGCCTTAATAGATGCATTCAACTTTCATGTTAACAATCCTAAAGTAAACATTAGAGAAATAAATTCATTATTGGATAACTTTCAAAAATACGAAATTAACAACTTAGACATGTATTGTAATGAACATTATATTGAAAATAACATAATAGGGAATGAAGTTATTACAATTCACACTAACGGCGACATTAACTATTACGATTTAGTTTATCCTGAAATCATGTTAAATAAATTTAATCTAGTAAATAGAAGCCAGAACATTCAAGACATAAGCCTAGACAACTTCATGTTTTCTGATGAAATTAAAATAGCTAGAGATGCTAGCAAAGAAATAGCATCTTGTTGTAAAGAGTGTAAATATTCTCATCTGTGTTATCAAAATGCCCCTTCTTATAGAGCCACTTCAGAAGGATACAACTCTAAATCAGTTTACTGTGAGGTATATGTCGATTTTTATAATTTTGTTTTAAACTGGTTAATATCCAACGGCTATCCTAAAGAATTATTATTTAGCTCATTTAAGAGCTAATACACTTGCGAACAATTCGCATACCTTTATATAAAATGCAATAGGGATAATTATGAATAAAATAGTTTCAGAACTTTTAACAGAAAAGAAGAAAACGTCTATTGGTGTACAATTGACAAACGATGAAGCAAGCAAAGTGAATGGAGGGTATAGTCACCAAGAGCATGCGCGACAAATGTCTCATGCTCGTATGAACAACCCTCGTCCTTGGTAATTTATATAAAAGGGGTTTACTCCCCTTTTTATTTCAAATGAATAACCTTAAGAACTATATTATTATCACACTTATTGCACTTATTGCACTTATTGCAACTCTATATTTAATTTCGTTTTTTTCAACATCTCAGCCAGTATTTGAAGGAAGTTGCGAAAAGCAATACTTATACAAGACAGGAATTAATTTTATTGTTCCTAATTCAACTTTTAGCATAATGAGCGCAGAGGAAATATCGCTAAAGTTAATTGATTTTATTTCATACAGTAATAACGTATTAAGTAACTCTTGTATTCCGTTGTCTAGATTTATCAAGAGTATTAACTTCATTGATGACAGCCGATTTTTTCCACTTGATATTTATGCACTGCGTTCTTGGTTAGAACATTCCAATAGCTCATACTTTCCAAATAAAAAGACCAACTATACAGTTGTCTTATATAGTTCAGATTCGACATCTCTTAAGGACACTTGTGGAGAAGCTGATATGTATAATCGTAACTTTGTAATGGTGTCAATAGATTGTCCCCGTTATGTTTTAGAACATGAACTTGGTCATACTATGTTAGCTCAACACCCTAAAACTCAGTTTTTAACTGAAAATAACCTTAAAGAATCGACGTACTTATTGGAAGGAACTTTTAATAAGTATTCTTTTGGGTTTACTTGTGCAAAACATGGCAGCATCATGACATATGAGCCTGAGTATTTAAGAGTTCCTATTTATTCTTCACCTTTAATTATATTTAAAGGTGAACATTGTGGTAAACAAGATGAAGCAGACAATCGACGTCAAGTTTTAAATTGGATTAAAGAGAGTTTCTAGTATTCATTGCACAATTATCAGGTGATTTAATAGGTGGAAGTATTGATTGGTTACCGTATTATTGGGGGATATGAAAAGCTGGCAACCAAAATCGAGTTGCCAGCTTTTTCTGTGCTTGAAATATAATTAAATACCCTGCACTTATTCTTTTCTTTGTCACGAGAAGCCTAGCTCCCGAGCACCGAAATGTTACTTATGAGCCTTTCTCAACACTGCTTTAAGTGCTTCAAAATCCGCATCTTGCTCTTCAGATAAGTTTTCCATTGCCGCATGTTTAGCCAGAGGCGCAGGAACGTCAATATCAGTGCCCAGGATTTCATCAACCACTTCTTTAAACTTGGCAGGATGTGCGGTACAAAGGAACAGACCGGTTTCACCTTCCTGAAGTTGCTCATTCAGGCTACGGTATGCAATCGCACCATGTGGTTCACACAGGTAGCCAAGGTCATTAAGTTCTTTCACTGATTCGGCGCTTTGCTCGTCAGTAACCACACCTTTACCCAGTGTATCTAAACCCCAACCTTTAATACGGCACAGCTCTTCGATACGAGGCCAGTTGTTTGGCTGACTAACATCCATTGCGTTCGATGTCGTTGCAATTGTCGGTTTAGGCTGCCATTCACCCGTTTCCAGATAACGAGGAACCGTATCGTTTACGTTGGTCGCTGCAATAAAGCGTTTCACTGGCAGGCCTAACGCTTTAGCCAAAAGACCAGCAGTCAAGTTGCCAAAGTTGCCACTTGGCACTGAAATCACTAAGTTTTCACGCTCTGCTTTACTCATTTGAGAAGCGGCTTCGAAGTAATAGCAGATCTGAGCCATCAGACGGCTGATATTGATAGAGTTAGCGGAGTTCAGACCAACTTCTTCTCTTAGAGCCTGATCATCAAACGACTGCTTAACTAAGGATTGGCATGCATCGAAATCACCATGGATTGCAACCGTATGGATATTCTTACCAAGCGTACAGAATAGTTTTTCCTGTAGAGGACTGATCTTGCCTTTAGGGTAAAGAATAACTACGTTGATATCTTCCATGCCGTAAAATGCATGAGCTACCGCAGCTCCCGTATCGCCCGACGTTGCTGTAAGGATGGTGATCTTACCGCCATCCGATACCGCAGCC